>JGI24928J39210_1000078_pt1 | contig 17772 bp, 16 predicted proteins | sample AOAMet2_C43A7_35_2_FD_39210 | JGI IMG/M metagenome (IMG submission 39210) | reverse complement strand
AAAAGCCAGGAGTCATACAAAGAGAATGTATGGCACGGAAAACACAATTACTGGTACGAGAGCGGTCAGAAGATGAAAGAGAGTATCGATATAAATGGCCTCTATGAGGGCCTATGGGTTACTTGGCATGAGAATGGTCAGAAATGGGAACAAGGCAACTACAGAAAAGAAAAGAAAGAAGGCCTCTGGACGAAGTGGGATGAAAATGGTCAGATTACCTCTCAAGAAAACTATAAGGACGGTAAGCTAAAATAAAACTATTTAATATGAAGATCAATAAAAACTTTGTCATTTGGATTCTCTTTAACGTCTTAGCAAGTGTGATCTTTCTAGCCTTTGTGCATAACTAATGGTCTGGCTTTTATCAATAGTGGACTCTATTGTCACAACTGTTTTTAGTTTCTTTCTCTGGATAGTAATGCTCTGGACGCTCACCATGTCCTCCATGTTTGGATCTGAAAATGGACAGCAGCTTTATTGTGACAGTACTGATGCCGGAGTTGACTCTGTCAAAAGAAAGAATGGAGTATAGTAACCTGATGAAAGACGGAGAACACATTCAAAAACTTTTCAATGACATGAAGCAGGTGACTACCTATAAAGATGGAAAGAAGAATGGTAAGGAAACGTATTGGTATCCAATAGGCCAGAAAGCCTCAGAGTGTTACTATGTCAATGACAAACTAGAAGGTGAGCTCACTGCTTGGACTGAGTTTGGACTCGTNATTCAGCAGGACAACTACAAAAGTGATTTACTTCATGGGCTATCTAGAGTCTGGAATGAAGAAGGACAACTTGAATCAGAGATTATTTTTCAGCACGGAAAGCCTTCAGGAAAATATACCTTCTATGAGGATGGTGTCAAAGTGAAAGAGGGATTCGCAGAATACAGCAAGGATGACTCGCCTTACAACTTTGATAACGAAACTATTAATTAATTAATTGATCTGGGAATGGGATTCACATAAACCCCTATAATGTCTTATATAAGGATTTATCTAAATAACCCTCCCCCTCACATCAAACGAAATTTGGACTTAGTAGCCCCTTGTACTTTAGTTAGTTGCTATGGTCTAATATTACAGAGCCAACTTTAGTATCTACAGATACAATCCCTTGAATAGCGTCCATTACTTTATTTTTTGCAGCAGTTGCTCTTTCCATTGCTTCGTTGTTCTCATATAAAGTTACAGATATGTTGACGTTGCCTTCAGACTTAACTGCTATCAATTGCTCTGCTTCTGGAAAGTCACTTGGTGCATTTGGAACGTAGGCTGCAGCAGCAATATCTGCCGCTTCATTTGATTCAAAGGTTACTGTTGTAATTCTTGCTACTGACATTAGCANTCCTAGTATTGTTTTTAAAGAAAATTAATTATAGTGCAAAAAAGAACTCCCTCACACATCAAACGAAGTTTGGACTTTAGCTCAAGTTGATATACAATCGATATTATGAAAAATCTACCATAGTAAAGAGGAATTAAGGCATGAGCAAGCTCATTTTTTCGCCCTTTACTGGTTCNTGNACTCTTGCTTTTAATTCAAACACTATTTGTACTTTAGATTAATACATTATTTAATANTCTTTAATTTGACATGAATCANATTATGAGTTATGATACATTATAGTAGCATATATTCTTTTATAAGGGAATAACAAATCAAACCTTANTCACAGACTATGTTCTACTTAATCAAGTGATTAACTAAAAAAAGGAGATTTAAAATGTATAGAACAAATAAAATCGCCACCCTTGCCAGCATAGCTCTACTGAGTAGTTCTTTCAGTGGTATAGCTATGTCTAACACTATGGGTGGTGCTGTTAATGTTGCAATCATAGGTGAAGCGGATACGCTTGATCCAATGATTTCTTCAAAAGATGTTGTTGGAACTGTAACTCAACATATTTACGAAACACTTTTTACTTTTGATGGTTCTTGGGCACCTGCCCCTTTATTGGCTGAAAGCATGCCAGAAGTTTCAAGTGATGGTTTAACGTACACTATTAAAATTCGTCAAGGTGTAAACTTTCATGATGGTTCAAGTATGGACTCTGCTGACGTAGTAGATTCATTGAATCGTTGGCTAAGTATTGCTTCACGAGGCAAATCTGTTGCTAGTAAAGTTGATTCAGTAACAGCACTAGATAGTCATACTGTTCAGATTCAACTAAACGCAGTATATTCACCTTTACTTTCATTAATGTCTATGAATAATGCTGCTGCTGTTATATACCCTCAAGAAAACATTAAAGGCGCAGATCTTGCCGCACCAATTGGTACTGGCCCATACAAAGTTAATGAATATAAGGCAGATCAATATCTTCAATTAGTTCGATATGATGGATACTCTTCAAGCACATCTGCAATTGATGGAGCTTCTGGACCTAGAGAAAGATATTTAGATGAAATAAACTTTATCCCAGTAGGTGACGTAAGCACTCGTCTAGAAGGATTACTTTCTGGTCAATTCGACTTTGCTGAAAGTATTGCAGCTGAATCATATGACAGACTTGATTCAAGCTCTAATGCAGAGCCTGTTTTATTGGCTCCTTATGGTTGGCCGATGTGGGTAATTAATCATAAAAAAGGCATTATGACTGATTTAAATGTAAGAAAAGCTCTTCAAGCAGCCCTTCCAGCTGAAGATATGCTTTATGCTGCATTTGGTGATGAAAAGTTCTATAAAGCAGATGGTGCTCTATATCCAGAAGGATTTGTTTGGAATAGTGATGCAGGCCTAGAAAATTATGGCTCAGGTGATACTAATAAAGCAAATGGGTTCTTGAAATCATCTAGCTATGATGGCTCTCCACTTCGAATCTTAACTTCAAAACAATACATGTGGCACTTTAAGACTGCGGAAGTTGCAAAAGTCTATCTAGAGCAAGCAGGCTTTAATGTTCAAATGGATGTTGTTGACTGGGCAACACTTGGTCAAAGAAGAAATAATCCTGACCTATGGGATGTTTTTCTTTCTCATTCACCATACATTCCTGAGCCTTCTCTTAATGGCACAATGCAATCCACATACAGAGCAGGCTGGACAAATGGTGAAAAAGAGTACTTAATGTCTCAATTTACAAGTGTTACAGATACTGCAGAAAGAGCAGCAATTTGGGCTCAAATTCAAGAAAACTACTTTAATGATGTTGGCTTCATTAAACTTGGTAGCTTTAACAGCTTACGTGGAAAATCAGTTGCACTTAAAGGTGTCCCTGAAACTCCATGGCCTTTTTTCTGGAATGCATATAAGTAAAAAAAGTTTAATTACTTAAACTAAAAATACGGCCTAGGGATAATTATCTCTAGGCCTTATAATAAGCAAGCCATGAAAAATTATATATTTAAAAGAATTCTAGGGATGATCTGGGTGATGTTTATCGTTCTAACCTTGGTTTTTATCATTGTTAGACTAGCTCCAGGTGACCCTGCAACTCTCATATTGGGGCCTGATGCAACCCCCGAACAAGCTCTAGAACTTCGAGAAAATATGGGCTTTAATCGTCCAATTATTATCCAATATGCAGACTTTATTTCCAAAGTTGTTCAAGGCGATTTAGGAAAGTCTATATTTTTTAATAAGCCTGTTTTAAGTGTCCTTGCTGAAAGAGCCGAACCTTCTATATTATTAACCTTATTTTCACTAGGCATAGGTATAAGTATTGCCCTTCCATTTGGGATTGCCTCTGCATATTATAGAGGTACTTTGCTAGATCAAAGCTCTCTGACTGGGGCAATGCTTGTTGCCGCAATACCGAGTTTTTGGACTGGCTTAATTCTACAACAATACTTAGGTACTGAATTAGGATGGTTTCCAGTTTCTGGATATGGTGGACCTGGAGCAACTTTTGGAGAAAGGGCTTATCATCTATTACTTCCTTCTCTTGTTTTGGGCATTGTCAATTCAGCATTAATATTAAGATTTACTCGAGCTTCAATGCTGGATGTGTTAACTGAAGATTATATTCGTACAGCAAGATCTAAGGGTTTGTCAGAGATCAATGTGGTGCTTCGCCAAGCATTTAAAAACACTCTTATTCCTCTTGCTACAGTTATTGGCTTAACTTTTGCACTTCTCATCTCTGGTGCTGTTGTTACCGAACGTGTCTTTAATTTACCAGGCATTGGATCACTAGTTGTTGGATCAGTATTAAGACGCGACTATCCAATGATACAAGGCACTTTAATAGTAGTTTCAGCAGTATACGTATTAGTTAATTTTTTAATTGATATGATTTATTTATGGATTGATCCAAGGGTTAAATACTAAGAGAATTATAGTGAATGAGTTTTCAGAAAATTTACAGCAAGTTAAACTTTGGAAAGTATTAATTCAAAGACGGTCTGTACTATTTGGATTGATTACCCTTTTTATTATTGGTTTTTTTGCTATTTTTGCTCCGTGGATAAGCTCTATTGATCCAAACTCAATAGCCGTGAGAAGCAGATTACTGCCGCCAGGTTCTGAATACTGGCTTGGTACAGATGAACTTGGTCGTGACATTTTTACACGCCTTATTTATGCTGGAAGGGTCTCTTTGATGGTTGGAATTGGAGTTGCAGTTATCTCTTCTTGTATAGGGATTATTATGGGCTTAACCAGTGGTTTTTTTAAGCGCCTAGATGCTCCAATTTCTCGAATTACCGATGCAATGATGGCTTTTCCTGATATTTTACTTGCCATATCATTGGTTGCAGTCTTGGGAGGCTCTGTGAGCAATGTAGTAATTGCTCTGTCAATTGTTTACGCACCCCGTGTTGCCCGAATAGTAAGAGCCTCAACTCTTGTGATTCGTGAATTACCTTATGTAGAAGCTGCAAAGGCTTTAGGTGTTGGAACGCCAACAATACTTTTTAGCCATATTTTAAGAAATATTATGTCCCCAATAATTGTACAGGCTACTTTTATCTTTGCCTACTCTATGCTCTCAGAAGCAGGCCTATCATTTTTGGGTGTCGGTGTTGACCCCTCAACTCCAACTTGGGGAACAATGATTAGCAATGGTCGACAATACATAGACGTTGCCACATGGATGATTGTTTGCCCAGGAGTAGCAATTACAATGTGCGTTTTATCATTACAAATTGCAGGTGACGGTCTTCGTGACGCCCTTGACCCTAAAATTGCAAAGGACCTTTAATTATGACATTCAAAATAATAAATTACAAACCCATAGGATTCAAAGAATCTAACTTACCCTTGTCATTTTATATTGATGAAAATGGCTACATAACAGATAAATTAACAAGTGAGTTTGAGATTATTGATTGTAATAACTCCTATCTCTCTCCTGGCTGGAGTGATCTTCATGTTCATATTTGGTATGGAGGAAGTGATGTCTCTATCAGAGCTAATGAAGCTGGTTTTAAAAGAGGGGTAACCACTCTGGTTGATGCGGGTTCTGCGGGTGAGGCAACTTTTCATGGCTTAAAAGAATATGTTATTGATCAACAAAGGGAAACTATTAAAGCCTTTATAAATATTGGCTCTATTGGTCTGGTTGCTTGCAATCGTATACCAGAACTCATAGATGAACGGTTTATAAATATCGATCGAACACTTAAGGTTATAGAGGATAACAGAGATATAATCTGCGGTATTAAAGTTAGAGCTAGTGGAGTTATTGTAGGCCCTTGGGGTATTGAACCTGTTAAGATTGCACGTAAAGTTGCTGAACTTGCTAAACTTCCAATGATGGTTCATATTGGTGAACCGCCACCTACGCTTAATCAGGTATTTGATTTATTAAGGCCTGGTGATATTGTTACTCATTGTTTTAATGGAAAAAATCCTGGATCAATTTCTGATTCTCCACAAATATTTGCTAACGCAAAACGCCTTGCTGAAGAAGGAGTCTATATGGACGTTGGTCATGGCGCTGCATCTTATAACTTTAAAGTTGCCAAAGAAGCTATAGCAAATGGCTTAAAACCATATTCTATATCTACAGACCTTCACGGCTGGAATCTTAATGGACCAGTATATGACCTAGCTACTACAGTCTCAAAACTTTATGCTGCAGGGCTATCTCTTGATGAATGCGTCAACGCCGTGACTTGCAATCCTCGAAATTTTCTTGCACTTAAAAATGCTGCCACTTTAGCTATCGGCAATAAGGCTGACTTTACTATTTTTGATGTTAATGATTGTAATGAACAAGTTAGCGATTCACAAGGAAATGAGATGACTATGAAATCAGCTTTTGAGCCAAAAATGGTAATATCAGGGGCTAAAACCTTTTTGTCAGAACGCACAAAAACTCCACAGAACAACAGTTAATAAAAATGAATGAGAAAGTCAACAATATAAATAATAATTTAGTCCTTGAAGTCGATGGACTAAGTACACAATTTATTTATAAAAATCGAATAGCAAAAGCTGTTAGAGATGTTTCATTTAAATTAGAAAAAGGTAAAACGTTGGCAGTAGTTGGCGAGTCAGGCTCTGGAAAATCTGTAACTGCCTTATCAATCATGGGACTTCTAAGTTTTCCTGGTGAAGTAACAGCAGGAAAGATATTGTATCGTCATTCAAATGGAAATATTCTTGATTTAAGTGCTATTGATGAAAAGACACATAGAAAAGTTCGTGGTGCAGAAATTTCAATGATTTTTCAAGAGCCAATGACATCACTTAATCCACTCTTTACAATTGGTGATCAAATTAGCGAAATGCTTCGATTGCATGATTCATCTTCAAAAGGAGATGCCATGCAAAGAGCGATTGAGATTCTTGANTTGGTTGAAATTCCAAGCGCAAAAGAGCGAATTAATGATTACCCNCACCAACTTTCTGGCGGNATGCGCCAACGGGTAATGATCGCTATTGCTTTGGTTTGTAATCCAACTTTATTAATTGCAGACGAGCCAACTACTGCCTTAGATGTCACAATACAAGCTCAAATTTTGGATTTAATGAGACGACTTCAAGCTGAACTATCAATGTCTATCCTATTTATTACTCATAGTATGGGTGTTGTCGCAGAAGTTGCTGATGAGGTGGCTGTAATGTACGCAGGGGAAGTCATTGAACAGGGCAAAGTTCTCTCTTTATTTGAGAAGCCATCGCACCCTTATACCCAAGGATTACTTGCCTCAATCCCAAATGCCAAAAGAGATATTGATAAGGATGGCAATCGAACTCGACTTAAACCAATAGAGGGTATTGTTCCATCCCTATATGCCACTCCAAAAGGTTGTGCTTTTGCATCACGCTGCCAATATAGTGAATCAAAATGTAGTGAGCAAGCTAGACTATTACCAATTCAAGTTGATCATCTGTCCCGTTGCTGGAAATCAGAGGTGACAGTATGATCAATACAAAGGATTTCATCTCTATTGATCATTTAACAAAAACCTTTCATACTAATTCAGGGAATGTAAAAGCTGTTAATGATGTTAGTTTCAATATTCGTAAGGGCTCTATAGTTGGTCTAGTTGGAGAATCTGGATCAGGAAAGACAACTTTGGGTCGCTGCATTCTTCGACTAATAGAGCCATCTTCTGGAAGTATTCATATTGAAGGAGCAAACTTACTTAATTTAAATAATAGCAAGCTTAGAGCAATGCGAAAGCGTATGCAAATTATCTTTCAAGATCCTTTTTCTAGTCTAAATCCTCGCATGAGAATTGAAGATATTATTGCAGAGGGTATTAAAGTTCACGATAAGTTAATNAGTAAAAATGAACGCTTAACGAGAGTGGCTGAATTGATGGAAGAGGTCGGCCTTCAAGNTGAACAAATGTCTCGCTATCCTCATGAATTTTCAGGTGGCCAACGACAAAGGGTCGGTATTGCTCGTGCTCTGGCTGTTAATCCAGAATTTATCGTTGCTGATGAAAGTGTTTCAGCACTAGATGTTTCAGTGCAAGCTCAAATACTTAACCTCATGCTAACTCTTAGAGACAAACACAATCTTACAATTCTATTTATTGCACATGATTTAAGTGTTGTAGAATATTTATGTGACGATTTAGTAGTTTTGTATCTTGGAAAGATCGTTGAATCAGGCACTGCTAAAGAAGTCTATTCAAACCCTCAACACCCCTACACTAGAGCATTATTGTCTGCAGTTCCTATACCTGACCCTAGAGCAAATATTGATAGAGAAATACTCAAAGGAGATATACCCAGCCCATTATCTCCACCTCCAGGATGCGTCTTTCAGACTCGCTGTAAGTTCGCTGATGCAAAGTGTTTAGAAGCAACACCACCAACAGTAAATATTAATAAAGGGCACTCAGCTGCCTGTTTAAAACTAGGAGAATTAAAATGAAATCTACCAAAACTATAACACCAGAAGAGAGGCTGGATGAACTAGGCTATATTCTTCCTAGAATACCGCCAGCGCCTATTGGTAATTTTATTAACACTAAGCGAGTTGGCAATTTAATCTATATCTCTGGACAAGGCCCATTGACCTTGAATGGTGAACTTAAAACAGGGAAAGTGGGTCAAGATGTAAATGAAGAAGAGGCCATAGAGCACGCCAAAATTGTAGCTATTAATATTATTGCATCATTGAAGCATGAGCTTGGCTCACTCTCCAAAGTAAAAGGGTTTGTTAAATTATTTGGGATGGTAAACTCAGACCCCTTATTTGAAAATCATCCATTGGTAATTAATGGATGTTCTGATTTATTATGTAAAGTTTTTGGTGATAAAGGCATTCATACGCGTTCTGCAATTGGCGTTGGCTCATTGCCAAATAATATTACTGTTGAAATAGAAGCAATTGTGGAGTTTATTGACTAAAAAGAACCAATTGCCAATTCAATTTTATTAGCAGAATTTTGAACTTCTGTAGTGAAATATTCGATATTACTACTGGCTTTTTGTTCCGGTAGTACTACAGAAATAGTTGCTATACAAGAGCCATCTCGACCTTTAATGGGAGCCGCAATACAGGANACAGAGAACTCAGATAAACTCACCTGAATTGCAAGACCCGCTGTAAATTCTTCTTTTGAAGTTTTTGATAGTTCTACTGGATCTATTATTGTGTTACTATTTGGTGAAGTCTCAGAATACTTCCTAAACATCTCAAGACATTCGTTTTCCTCCATGTGTCCAACCAAAAGACGACCTGATGCAGTCCAATTAATTGGCGTTCTAGAGCCTATATGTGAAGCAACATGAAAATGTTCATTACCAGTTGCCATAGCTGTAACAACCATTTTTCCTTCATCTAGAGTGCAAATTTGAATCGTTTCTTTAAGATGTGCCGCTAGATGATCCATTTCTTTTNTTGCTTCAAGCAAAATATCCATCTTTGCCTCATAAGCTAATCCATAACGCAGAAGTCGAGGACCAAGCCAGACCAAATTATTACTATCTTTAGTGAGCATTTGACGAGCTACTAAGTCTTCAACAATTGAATAAATAGTTGATATTGGNGCACCAATTGTCTTGGCTATATCATATGCACTGGCAGGTCTAGCAAAATCAGTCAGCACATCAAGTATTTGCAACGACCTCTCAATTCCACTTATTCTGTTTCTTGGTTTTGTTTCTTTTTCATTCATAGTTATAGTCATTCAGTATTACATATTTATGTATTACGTATTTATGTATCAAATTATACTATTAAGGAATAGTTCTTTTTAGACTAATTAATGATATAACTANAGAATAAAAATAAATTTTTATAAATTGACTGGAATTATCGCACCGTTATATTTTATAACTTTAGTAGCTAGTTTGTGCCCATAAATAAGACTATTTGTTTGAGAAAACCCATTAATTAATGCGGCTAAATAAGCGCCATTAAAACTATCGCCTGCAGCAGTTGTATCAATAACATCTATTTCAGTTTTATAAATTTCACTTTGCTTATTGTTACTTAAACTATAAGGCCCCTTTTCACCTCTTTTTAAAGCGCCAAATTTAACTCCAAATTTAACAAGATTATTGACAACATCTTCTTCGTTTTGAAGGTCAAATAATTCTTTCTCATCATCTATTGAAGGTAAAGCAATATCAACTATTTGCCAATATTTTGAAATAACTGATCTTGCCNCCTTCTTCGATTTCCATAAAATTTGTCTATAGTTAGAATCAAAGACTATTAAGCCACCATTATTTCGATATTCTGTCAGAAAGTGAAGTAAGTCCTCTTGGATATTAATTGGAAGNATAGCCACTGAAATTGCTGAAATATAGATTAAATTAAATTTTAATAGATCATCAAATTTAACTCTACTTGGATCTGAAAACAAAGTCTTAGCAGCTGAATTATTTCGCCAATATTTAAAACTTCTCTCACCTTTATCATTGGTATTTATTTGGTATGCACCAGGTTTTAAATTAGCTCTTCTTTCAATAAAATCTGTTTCTACAGATTCAGAAGATATGTAATCAATCATCTGTTGAGAAACTGGATCATCGCCTAAAGCTGTAAAATAGGAAACTACCTTCTTTTTGTTGTCAAGTTCTCGTTTTAGATATATGGCGGTATTTAAGCTGTCACCTGAAAATTTTAATTCATTCACTTGATCGCTTATTTCAACCATAGGCTCGCCAATAACAGCAACTGAATTGACTTGCATTAACTTTTCGATAAGTTTATTCTCATAATTAAATTTAGACACTAGTGTTTCCACAATCAATTATTATTGAAGCGCCAGTTATAAGTACACGATATTTAATTTTTTCCATTAATTTGGTTTTTTTAATTATATTATGGATCTTTGAACATATATTTAGTGAATGTTATAATCTGAGATTAAGTTTATATTATCTTCANAGTTCATATTTATTATAAGGTAATATTTATTACTTTATAAGATAATATATTACTTTATAATATAATAATGAATCTAAACATACTTATAAAATTTTGATATTTAATTGCAAGGTAATTAAGCGACAATGAGTTCGAACACAAGTAAAGTAGATTGGTCTTTTTATAAAAAAAATGGGTTTACACCCATAGTTAATGTATCGGGAACAATGACTTCTATTGGTGCCTCAATAATGATTGATGATGCTCAATTAGCAATGCAGTCAATTTCTCCTCACTTTATTAAAATTCACGAACTTCAATCTAGTGCTAGTAAAATTATTAGTGAGTTAACTGGCGCAGAATCAGGCTTTATAACTGCCTCAGCTGGAGCAGGAATTACTTTATCGATCGCTGCTGTAATGACTGGAAAAGATCCAGGATTAATCGAAAAACTTCCTAATACTGAAGGTCTAAAAACAGAGGTTCTAGTCCAATCTGGTCATTTATGTAATTATGGTGGAACTGTTGATCAAGCAATAAGATTGTCTGGAGCCACTACCGTTTCATTTGGTCAATCAACGCAAGTACAAGATCACCAACTTTATAATGCTATTAGTGAAAGTGCAGCAGCTGGTTTATATGTTGTTTCTCATCACGTTGTTGAGTATGGTCAAATGTCTTTTGATTGTTTTTGTAGAATTTGCCACGAAAAAGGTATTCCAGTTATTGTTGATGCAGCTTCTGAATATGATTTAAAAATATTTATTGACAAAGGCGCAGATATTGTAATATATTCATCCCATAAGTTCCTTGGTGGTCCAACAGCTGGTATTGTTGCAGGAAAATCCGATTTGATTCAAGCATGCTATATGCAAAATATTGGTCTTGGAAGGCTTATGAAGGTTGGTAAAGAAAGTGTTTTTGGTGCCATGTCTGCCCTTAAAGCCTGGAAAAAAAGAGATCATGAAGCTATTAGGGAAATTGAAACTAATGCACTCAATTTATGGCAACAATCAGCAATAGGTTTTAATGGTGTCCAAGCTAATATTGTTGGAGACCCAACAAATAATCCACTATCTAGATTAAAAGTTAGTATTAATAAAAACATATTTAAATCAAGCGCTGCATCAGTAGCTCAAGCGCTGTCACGCTGTGAAACTCCTATTATTGTCAGAGATCATGAGATTGAGCTTGGATACTTTCAGTTAGATCCTTGTAACTTAGCTGATGGCCATGCTGAAATTGTTGCCTCAAATTTACATAATGTGCTGAAAAGTGCATCAATTAATCCACTCTCTGAGGTTGATCTAGATGAACATCGCAATAGTTCTATCCAAGGGTATTTAGATTGGAAATGATGACTAAGAAAATTGATGATATTTTCAAAAATACTTCTGTAATTCCTATACTTTCAATCAATAGCCTTGCTGATTCTATTAGCATTGCTAAAACCCTTATGAATGGTGGTTTAAATGTTTTAGAGGTGACTCTTAGGACTGATTATGGCCTGCAGGCAATAAAAGAGTTAAAGAGCTCCATTCCTGAATTGATTATTGGTGCTGGAACAGTTACTACTCCGGATCAATTTGAAAGTGCCATTAAAGCAGGTGCAGACTTTATTGTGAGTCCTGGTCATACTAGAGAGCTCTTAAAGGTCGCTAGTGAAGGTAATATCCCAACTATACCGGGAGTTTCAACCCCTGGTGAAGCAATGCTTGCAATGGATTTTGGCTTCAANCGCTTGAAACTTTTTCCAGCTGAAACTATAGGTGGCGTAAATTTCTTAAGAGCAATTAATGGACCCTTTCCTGAACTTAAATTCTGCGCAACAGGAGGGATTACTATTGATAACGCTTCTCAATATTTATCATTGAGTAATGTCTTTTGTGTTGGGGGCTCGTGGTTAACCCCCAATAAACTTGTAGAATTAGAGAAATGGAAGGATATTGAATTACTTGCAATTGAAGCATCAAATCTTTAAGTTAGATTTTTAGATAAGCTTTACTTTAAACTATAGAACATTATCAGCTGAAACTTCGATAGCGTGCAGCATTGAGCGTCCAAATGAGCGCATCGTTAAGAGAACGTAGGAGTCGTCGCCATCTCTAAAGATAATGGTTCCTATATGCTCCATGATTGTCCTCGATACGCCGCCTACAGGAAACGCTTCTACACTTATATCGATTGGGCAGATTCTCTCGAGCACGTCTCTACTTCTCTGACCACTAACCCTAATCATAGCCCAGGTATCGGACTGATCGGTATAGTATGCAGGCGCAGATAAACGGCCTGAAAGGTGAGCTTCAGCATCACTACCCTCATAGGTAAAGTACGCTAAAACCTGGTTCTTTTGNANNCGCCAGAGCGTGATCGATGAGTCCTTTGACTGGCTTGAGCGCTCCATTTCTGGGAGCTTAAGACCGCAAGACTTATCGATTGAAGACTCAACCTCACTAAACTTCTCTCTTGGAAGNGCAACCATCACGAGAGACTTATCAGTCACCTCAGTGATATTGAAGCCATCCATTTCTATCTCGACGCCACCTAGCGGTGACTCTGGCAATAATTCGTAATCAGACACGTAGACGCCCTCCTTCAGGATCATAGAAGTGTGGACTACAAATCTCAACCTCTATATCACTATTTCTAACTAAATCAACGGCGCGAACGAACTCGCCCTTTCTGTTTAGTCCATCTTTAATAAATCCGAGACCAATATAGCATCCCAGCATCGGCGAGTAGATCGACGAAGAAATCCAGCCCTGGTCATTGTGCGTGGTCGCCTCTTCTCTGAGTCCGAGGAGGTGTGCTCCAGCCATTGAGTGGCCTTTATCAACTAAAGCGTTTTTATTCACCGGCTTGAAGCCAACCATCTGCATACGATCATTTCTAAGGAGTTCTTCTCTTTGACCTAGCTTGTAACCGATAAAGTCTTTTTTGCCTGAGACCATGCCGCCCATTCCAAGATCATAAGCGCTCGTCTGACCGTTGAGTTCTGGTCCNGCTGCGTGCCCCTTTTCAATTCTCATGACGCCAAGCGCCTCAGTTCCATAAGGAACGACATCAAACTCTTCGCCTGCATGCATCATTGCTCTCATGAGAGCATCNCCGTAACGCGTTGGAACNGCAATTTCGTAGGCCAGTTCGCCCGAGAAAGAGATTCTAAAGAGTCTTGCAGGGATGCCGCCACAAACAGTGATTGCGCCTGCCCCCATGAACGGGAACGCTTCATTTGAAATATCGTGCTCGGGGTCAACAATCTTTTCTAATAGATTACGAGAGTTAGGTCCTGCGACTGCGTACTGAGCATACTGCTCAGTCACTGAAATCATGTGGACATCGAGATCAGGCCATAGTACCTGATGACAGAACTGAAGGTGACGATAAACACTGACCGCGTTAGCAGTCGTCGTTGTCATCACGAAGTGATCTTCAGCGAGTCTTGCTGTTGTTCCATCATCCATCGCCATACTGTCTTCTCTAAGCATCAGGCCGTACCGTGTCTTTCCAACGGGCAGCTTAGCAAAAGCGTTGACGTAAACCTTGTTCAAGAATTCAGAGACGTCTGATCCTTTAATATCAATTTTTCCAAGTGTTGTGACATCACAGATGCCGACAGAAGCGCGCGTCTTAATGACCTCACGATCAACGGACTGACGCCAGTGCGTCTCACCCGGCTGAGGGAACCACTGCGAGCGATACCACATCCCAACCTCAACGAACACAGCGCCCTGCTCTTCAGACCACTTGTGGCTCGGTGTGTACCTTGTTGGATAGAACTCCATCCCTCTTCTTCTTCCAGCAAATGCACCAACTGCAACAGGAGAGTATGGCGGTCTGAAAATGGTTGTTCCAGTCTCCTCCATAGTCTGACCCATGTTCTCAGCCATGATACCAATACCTAAAACGTTAGCGGTTTTGCCTTGGTCCGTTGCCATGCCTAGCGTTGTGTAGCGCTTGACGTGCTCAACCGACTTAAATCCTTCTTGGTTCGCTAAGCGAACATCTTTCGCGGTGACATCATTCTGGAAGTCAACCCAAGCGCGATTTTTGCCACTTTCAACGCCCCAGTTAGCGACGACATTGTAGGCAACCGCTGGCGTTGATGCAGCCTTAAGGTCTGCAGATTTGTAGCCTAATTCTAAGGCAACACTCGAACCTAAATCGTGACCCTCTTTCATTGCATCAGAGAGAACCATGGTTCCTTTTGCTCTTCCCGCAACGCTCATCCCAGGAGGCGTCGCCTCATCTGGAATAAAAGAGGCAATCTCTTCATTCCATTTCGGAATACCTCTGTGGTGACAGGTTAAATGTAGGTTTGGATTCCAGCCACCCGAAACAGCTAGTGAGTCGGTGTCAAGGGTCTTGCCATTTGAAAGCGTAATNGACTTCAGTGCCCTTCTGCCTTTNGTATCGACAACATCNGTACCCATAAAGATTTCAGCGCCTTGAATTGGCATCACTGGGCTGATAGANCGCGAATCAATGACCGCAACAATATTAACGCCCTTAGACCTTAAATCTTTGGCTGTTTGCCAGCCGTCATCATTGTTTGTGTAGACCGTGACTTTATTCCCCGTNGCAACCGCAAATCGATTCATATAAGCCCTCACCGCACCNGCAAGCATAATGCCTGGGCGATCATTGTTTCCAAAGGCGATTGAGCGCTCAATGGCGCCCGCACAAAGAATTGATTTTTTCGCATAAATTCGCCAGTTGACCTGTCTNGGTTTATTGCTATCCGCTCTAGACTCTGAAGATCTGTTTTCTAGTGCACCGTATATTCCGTGATCGTAGACACCAAAGATGGTCGTATCAGACATCAAGGTGACGTTGTCCATCGCGCTGAGTTTTTCAACGGCGCTTTTTGCCCACGCGCTACCTTTGATATTATCAATCTTAGCTGTCTCAGTATTTAAGCGGCCTCCCATCAGGAAGTCCTCATCAGCCAGAATCACTTTAGCACCTGAGCTTGCAGCTGTCAGTGCAGCAGACAGGCCAGTTGCGCCGGCTCCAATAATTAATATATCGCAGTAACGAAACCCTTTGTCATAGGTGTCAGGATCTGGCTCTTTAGAAAGCGTTCCGAGACCGGCAGAATTGCGAATGGCTGGCTCATAGATCTTTTCCCAAAAAGCCTTAGGCCACATAAATGTCTTGTAGTAGAAGCCTGCTCCTAGTAGCGGGGATAAAAAGTCAGTGATCGCCATTAAATCGAAACCGAGAGGTCCTCTATGATTTTGGCTATTCGCCTCTAAACCGTTATAAAGCTGAGTCACAGTTGCGCGCGTGTTGGGCTCCTTGTGAGCACCGCTTCCGATCTCCATGATNGCGTTTGGCTCTTCTGAGCCAACTGTCACGATTCCGCGAGGACGGTGGTACTTAAAGGACCTTCCAACCAAGTGCTTGTTGTTGGCAAGNAGNGCNGATGCNAGAGTGTCTCCCTCGTAGCCTCTTAAGATTTGNCCGTTAAAGGTAAAGGTTAGCGTTTTCTTTTGGTCTATGAGACCGCCGTCTTGTCTATGTGTTTGACTCATTTTCCGCGTCCCATTGATCTTGAGACATCTTGAGCAAGCTCAACCTTTGTGATCTCATGTGATAAAGTGTTCCTAGTTACAACCAGCCAAGACTGATCGCCCTGCTCGTGATACCAAAGCTCTTGATGATCACCAGCGATATTTTCTCTGATGTACTGATACTGATAGAAGTCCTCAGCTGAGGCTTCGTCTTCCCAATTAGTAGGCCTATTAATGAGGTCAGTCGACCCCAGGTAGACAAATTCTTCTGAATCTCGAGGACCTAGTAATGGATGATTAATGATCATTTTACGTCCTCCTTAGTGTAAGTTTGGTTGAGCGCCAACGCCCTTCTCATCGATAATAGCGCCGCGCCTAAATCGATCCAGTTTGTAAGCTGTAGCAACTTCATGTGACTCGCTCGTTGCCAATAAATGGGCATAACAGAATCCGCTCGCAGGTGTTGCCTTAAAGCCGCCGTAACACCAGCCACCATTAAAGAACAACTCTTCAACCTCTGTGTTGTCAATGAATGGAGATCCATCCATAGACATGTCCATGATTCCGCCCCACATTCTAAGTAGCCTGGCTCGACCAATCGACGGCATAATCGCCATACCGCCAGAGCAGACATCCTCAACAACCGGTAAGTTTCCTCTCTGCGCATAGGTGTTGTAGCCATCTATATCGCCGCCGAATACAAGGCCTCCCTTGTCAGACTGAGAGCAGTAGAAGTGACCTGCACCAAAAGTAATGACGTTATCCATAACTGGCTTCAAGCCCTCAGTTACAAAAGCCTGGAGAACATGGCTTTCAATCGGCAATTTAATGCCTGCTTTTGCCATTACTCTTCCAGATGAGCCTGCCACACAAACGCCAACTCTGCCAGATTTAATGTCTCCTTTAGTCGTCTTAACACCTAAACACTTTCCGTTCTCAATATTNAAGCCGGTGACCTCACAGTTCTGAATAATATCAACGCCAAGGTCGCTCGCCCCTCTCGCNTATCCCCATGCAACCGCGTCATGCCTTACTGTTCCNCCGCGAGGCTGAGCAAGCGCTGCTTTAATTGGGAATCTAGGGTTATCCATATCTAAGAATGGGTATCTCTCTTTAACTTCTTTCGCTTCAATAAATTCACAGCCCGCGTCTGCAAAAAGCATCGCGTTGCCCCTCCTAATGAAAGCGTCTCTCTGAGCATCAGAGTGAATAAGGTTCATGATTCCGCGTTGAGAGACCATCGCGTTGTAGTTCAAGTCTTGCTCTAGGTTTTCCCAGAGCTGCATTGACAATTCATAAAAGGGTTCGTTACCTGGAAGCAAATAATTTGAACGAATAATGGTTGTATTTCTACCGACATTACCACCACCAATCCAGCCTTTTTCAATGACAGCTACGTTAGTTATTCCGTGATTTTTTGCAAGATAATAGGCAGTCGCTAATCCATGGCCACCTCCGCCAACAATAACAACGTCATAGCCGTCAGCCTTTGGTTCAGCATCTCGCCAGGTCGGCTCCCAGCCTTTATG
>JGI24928J39210_1000077_pt1 | contig 17989 bp, 16 predicted proteins | sample AOAMet2_C43A7_35_2_FD_39210 | JGI IMG/M metagenome (IMG submission 39210) | reverse complement strand
TGCAACTGCTCTCAAAACGTCAGTTAAACCTGCCCTAGAAACGCCTGATAATTGTAAAATGGGTGAACCTATATGAAGTTCTAATTCATGCGCTTTTATTGCTAATTCAGTTTCATCTATTGCATCTATTTTATTTAAAGCTGTCACCCTAGGTCTATTTGCAAGGTCTCCACCATACTTTTCAAGTTCTTGGATGATAGTTTTATAGTCATCAACAACTGTTTCTGAGGTGCCGTCGATAAGATGTAAAAGTACCGCGCAACGTTCAACATGACCTAAAAACCGGACACCTAATCCAACCCCTTCTGAAGCACCCTCAATAAGCCCTGGAATATCAGCAATTACAAATTCTTTATTGTCAACGCCAACAACTCCTAGATTTGGATGCAATGTAGTAAATGGGTAATCAGCGATCTTTGGCCTAGCATTTGATGTAGCGGCTAAAAATGTAGACTTTCCAGCATTTGGCAAACCAAGAAGTCCAGCATCAGCAATCAGCTTTAAGCGCAACCAAATAGTTCGTTCAACAAATGGTTGACCAGGATTTGCTCGTCTCGGCGCTTGATTTGTTGAAGATTTAAAATGAAGGTTGCCAAATCCACCGTTGCCACCTTGAGATAAAACAAATCTCTGACCTGGTTCAGTTAAATCTACAATTACAGTTTCTTGATCTTCTTCTAATATCTCTGTGCCTACTGGGACTTTTAAAACTATATCTTGTCCATCTGCACCNGAACGTTGTTTTCCCATTCCTGAACGGCCATTTTGAGCAAAAAAGTGTTGCTGGTACCTAAAATCAATAAGTGTATTAAGATTATCAATTGCCTCAACAACAACATCACCACCTCGACCACCATTACCGCCATCAGGGCCACCATATTCAGTATGAGCTTCTCTTCGGAAAGAAATACATCCATTTCCACCTGCACCAGATTTTATGTAAACTTTTGCTAGATCAAGGAACTTCATTATTTATCTCTTTAATTTTTATTATTCGATATACAAGCTAGATCAAATGAACAAGCTCTTGGAATAAAAAAAGGGTCGGTAAAGACCGACCCTTTCTTAAATATTTATTTTAAAGTCAGTTTATTCAGCAGCCTCAGCTACTGGTAAAACTGATACAAAAGTGCGACCTTTGAAACCTTTATGGAACTTAACGTTACCATCTGTGAGCGCAAATAATGTGTGATCTTTACCCTGACCTACATTTTCACCTGGCCACCACTTGTTACCACGTTGGCGACAGATAATATTGCCTGGAATGACTAGTTCACCACCATATTTTTTTACACCAAGACGACGTCCAGCGGAGTCACGACCATTACGGGATGAACCGCCTGCTTTTTTATGTGCCATTTCGCTTTGCTCCTATTTATCTTCAGCTTTTTTTGCTGCAGCCTTTTTAGGCGCCGCTTTTTTTGCTGCTGGTTTCTTTTCAGCTGCTGCTTTTTTAGCGACTGGTTTCTTTTCAGTTGCTGCTTTTTTAGCAACTGGTTTCTTGGCTGCTGGTTTCTTCGCTGGTGCTACTGGAGCAGCAGTTGTATCAAACCCACGACCGTTTTCAGCAATAGATACTCCAGATTTCTCTGCGCCTTTTGCCAGAATATCTGTTACACGTAGAACTGTAATTTGCTGGCGATGACCCTTACGGCGTTGTGAACTATGTTTACGGCGACGTTTCACATAATTTATAACTTTAGGACCTTTGCCCTGCTCAAGGATTTCAGCTTGAACAGCAGCTCCTGCAACATTTGGTGCACCAACAACTAAATTGTCTCCACCAACCATCAAAATTTCATTAAATTGAACTTTTTCACCAGCATTACCTGTTACTTTTTCAATTCGGAGTATATCTCCATTTGCAACTTTATACTGCTTGCCACCAGTTTTTAATACCGCAAACATGTGCGTCTTCCTTTAATTTCCGCGTCTTTCGGCCCTTGTAAACAAGCGTTTTGGAGATCATCTCCGCCTTCAAACTGCGCGCCCGTTTAAAGAGCGATCATATAAACACCATAAATTAAATATTATGGATGNTGGCTTATCGTAAAAACATGTTTATAAGTCAAGCTCATTAAGCAAAATAAGACTATTTGAAGTAATAAGGATTNTTTTTTAAGCTCTCACTTCTTCAAGTTCAATCAATGTACCATTAAAGTCCTTTGGGTGTAAAAAAATAACAGGATTTCCATGTGCTCCAATTTTAGGCTTCCCGTCACCTAATATCATTGCTCCACCTTCAGTTAATTTCGAAATAGCACTATTTATACAATCTACTTCATAACAAATATGATGAATACCACCATTAGGGTTTTTTTTCATAAATGATAAAATAGGACTATTTTCACCGAAGGGACTTATCAACTCTATTTTGGTATTTGGCAAATCAATGAAAACTACGGTCACACCATGTTCAACAAGATTTTGAGGTTGTCCAACCTTGGCCCCTAATGGGCCAGAATACTTTGCCATGGCTTCATCTAAATCAGGAACAGCAATTGCAATATGGTTCAATGATCCAATCATTATACGTTCCTTCTTAAACCTTTAACCTGACTTAAAATAGAGTTAGCAGCATCTATAACATTTGTTCCAGGGCCAAAAACTTCAGCAACACCAGCATTTCGTAAAAATTCATAATCTTTTTCTGGAATAACTCCACCAGCAATCACTATTATATCTAATCTTCCTTTTGCTTTCAGATGCTCGATGATTTCTGGAATCAAAGTTTTATGTCCTGCTGCTAAAGACGAAATGCCAACTACATCAACTTCAAGCTTTATTGCTTTATTTGCTATTTCTTGAGGCGTTTCAAACATTTCTGAAAGATCTACAGTAAATCCAAGATCTGAAAAAGCTGTCGCAATAACTTTTGCTCCTCTATCATGACCATCTTGACCAACCTTTGCTACAAATACATGTGGTCGTCTTTCCATTTCTTCTATTCGCTTTTGTAAATTACTGTATTCAGGATCGCCTGCATATGCATTTTCATAAACACCACTTATGATGCGTGTAGTAGCTGAATGTCGTGTAAAAGCTTTTTCCATAGTATAAGAAATTTCACCTAAAGTTGCCCTATTTCGTGCAGCTTCAATTGCATAAGCAAGTAAGTTACCTTCACCTGATGCAGCAGATTTTTCTAAATCTTCTAATGCTTTTATGCAATTACCTGAATTTCGTGTGCGTTTAATTAAATTCAACTGTTCAATTTGAGCTTCTCGCACGGCTGTATTATCAATCTCTCGAGTTTTTATATCTTCTTCTTCTTCAAGGCGATATTTATTAACCCCAACAATAACATCTTCACCTTTATCAACTCTTGCTTGACGTTTGGCGGCAGCTTCTTCTATCCTCATTTTGGGCAACCCTGCTTCAACAGCCTTAGTCATTCCACCGAGCTCTTCAACTTCTTCAATTAGTTCCCAAGCTTTATCTGCTAAATCTTTGGTTAATGCTTCAATATAATATGATCCACCTAATGGATCCACAACGTCAGTGATACCACTTTCATGTTGAAGTATTAATTGAGTATTTCTTGCTATTCTTGCAGATTGTTCTGTAGGTAACGCTATAGCTTCGTCAAAAGAATTTGTATGAAGTGATTGCGTCCCACCAAGTGTTGCAGCCATTGCTTCAATAGTAGTACGAATAACATTGTTGTAAGGATCTTGCTCAGTCAAAGATACACCAGATGTCTGACAGTGTGTTCGCAACATTTTTGACCGATCAGATTTAGCACCAAAATCTGTCATTATTTTTGCCCACATTTGCCTTGCAGCGCGCAACTTTGCAGCTTCCATGAACATATTCATACCAATACAAAAGAAGAATGATAATCTTCCTGCAAAAATATCTATATCCAAGCCCCTATTTAATGCAGCCCGGACATATTCCATACCATCTGCTATGGTGTAAGCTAACTCTTGTGCTAAAGTAGATCCAGCTTCTTGCATATGGTATCCACTTATTGATATTGAGTTAAATTTTGGCATTTTTGTAGCTGTATATTCAATAATATCAGAAACTATTCTCATGCTTGGTTCAGGTGGATAGATATAAGTGTTACGTACCATAAATTCTTTTAAAATATCATTTTGCACAGTCCCAGATAAAACAGATTTATCAACACCCTGCTCTTCACCAGCGACAATAAACATTGCTAAAACTGGAATAATTGCACCGTTCATTGTCATTGAAACAGACATTTTATCAAGTGGGATTCCATCAAATAATATTTTCATGTCTTCAACACTATCTATTGCAACACCCGCTTTACCAACATCCCCAAGCACTCTTGCATGATCACTATCATACCCACGATGCGTTGCTAAATCGAATGCTACCGAAAGACCTTTTTGACCTGCTGCCAAATTACGACGGTAAAAAGCATTACTCTCTTGAGCTGTTGAAAATCCTGCATACTGCCTTATTGTCCAAGGACGCCCAGTATACATAGAAGCTTTAACACCTCGTGTGAAAGGAGCCTTGCCAGGAATATCGTCAATAGAATTTACAGGTAAGTCTTTAGCATCATAAAATGGCTTTATATCAATATTTTCTGGTGTCTTAGTAGCTAATGGTTTTTTGCCATTTGCTTCTTTGGTTGCCAACTCAGTCCATATTTTTTTTCTATCAATTGCCATTATTGCCCCTTAATTATTAAGATATAGCAAAATATTTACAAACTTTGCGTGAAATACCTTAATTATTCAAACTCCATAATTATTTCATCAACAGCCAAACTATCTCCTTCAGAAACAGATATTTTAGACACTTTACCTGGCTTTTCTGCTCTAAGCACATTTTCCATTTTCATTGCTTCCACCATTGCCAAGGCTTGACCTTCCTCAATAATATCTCCTTCAGAAACTAGAATAGAAACCATCAAACCGGGCATTGGGCACAATAAGAATTTAGATGTATCTGCTGGTAATTTATCTGGCATTAAATCAGATAATTCTGCAATGCGTGAATTCATTACCCTCACTACCTGCTCTACACCCCTTAAACGCAAACGATATCCACCAATAACTGGCGCAACTTTAATTGCATGTAGGATTCCATCAATTGATAGCTCAGCTAAAGTTCCACCCAATTCATATTTGATAGATGCTAAAAAAGATTTATNACCAAGTGAAATCTCATAGCCATTTTTTTTATCACTAATAGTTACATTCGTATTTTTCCTNCCTATTCTGGTAACTAAATTATCTTTTTGNGGGACTGGATTGTCAAAAGTACTGTCACGCTCAGAAATTCTCTGCATTTTCATTCTAGTAATAATTAAAGCAGTAGCGGATAAGACTGTTAATATTTCATCATTTGGAATTACACCTTCAAATCCATTTGGATATTCTTCATCTATAAATGCAGTTGTTATGTTCCCAGATTTAAATCTAGNGTGCCCCATAACGGCAGATAAAAATGGCAAATTATGTCCAATACCTTCAATTTCAAATCGATCTAGTGCAGTTTCCATTGCACAAATTGCTTTTGTTCTATCAGTTGACCACGTGCATAACTTGGCAATCATAGGGTCATAAAACATAGAAATTTCCCCACCTTCAAAAACACCAGTATCGTTTCTAACAATACAATCTTTTGCAACACTTTCAGCCGGCGGCCGATATCGTGTCAAACGACCTATTGATGGTAGAAAATTGCGGTAAGGATCTTCTGCATATAAACGGCTTTCCATTGCCCAACCATTCAATTTAATGGAATTTTGTTTAAAGTTTAGCTTTTCACCTGTTGCAACTCGGATCATTTGTTCCACAAGATCAATTCCAGTAATTAATTCTGTAACTGGATGTTCAACCTGTAATCGTGTATTCATTTCAAGAAAATAAAATTTCTTTCTTTATCTACGATAAATTCCACTGTGCCTGCACTTGTATATCCAACGGCTTGTGCAAGTGCACATGATTGCTCACCCATTGCTGCTCGTGTTTTTTCATCCAAAAATGGACTTGGAGCTTCTTCAATTACTTTTTGATTACGGCGCTGAATAGAACANTCACGTTCACCTAAATAAACACAATTACCATGCTGGTCTGCCAANACCTGAATTTCTATGTGACGTGGTTCAACAATAAATTTTTCAATAAATATTCTATCATCACCAAAACTACTCGCTGCCTCAGATTTTGACCTGGCAAAACCTTCTATTGCTTCTTCATCATTCCAAGCAATTCGCATGCCTTTACCTCCACCACCAGCAGAAGCCTTAATCATAACAGGATAACCAATTTTATTTGATATAGCGACAGCATGTTGTGCATCATCAATTAATCCCATGTGACCCGGAACTGTGGAAACATTTGCATCTTGAGCAATTTTCTTAGAAGTAATTTTATCACCCATTGCTTCGATGGCTTTTACAGGTGGTCCAACAAAGATAATATTTTCTGCAGCTAAACGCTCACAAAACTCAGCCCGCTCTGATAAAAAACCATAACCAGGGTGTACAGCATTTGCTCCAGTTTCTTTACACGCAGTAATAATCTTATCTATGCTTAAATAGCTTTCTGATGCGGCTGAAGCACCAATATAAACAGCCTCATCAGCCATTTTAACGTGGAGCGCATTTTCATCGGCGTCAGAATAGACTGCAACGGTTTGAATATTCATTTTTTTTGCTGTTTTAAAAACGCGACATGCTATTTCACCACGATTTGCTACTAAAATTTTCTTAATCATATCAGTTACCTACAATGGGATGTTGTCATGTTTTTTAAATGGTTGGTGAACTTTTTTATTTTTNAAAAGCTCAAAACTTCTTGCAATTCTCCTACGAGTAGATCTTGGATTTATTACTTCATCTACGAAGCCCCGTTGAGCTGCTACAAAAGGATTAGCAAACCTCTCTTCATAATCCGCTGTATGCTGNGCAATTTTATCATCATNACCCAAATCAGNNCGATGTAGAATTTCTGTTGCACCTTTTGCACCCATCACAGCAATCTGTGCAGACGGCCACGCATAATTCACATCTGCACCAAGATGTTTAGGCGCCATTACACAATATGCACCTCCATATGCCTTTCTCGTAATTACTGTAACCAAAGGTACAGTTGCCTGAGCGTAGGCAAACAATAATTTTGCACCATGNTTTATAATNCCACCATATTCTTGAGCNGTTCCAGGTAAAAANCCAGGAACATCTTCAAGTGTTAAAATGGGAATACTAAATGCATTACAAAATCTTACAAACCTTGCACCTTTTCTACTCGCATTTATATCTAAACATCCTGCTAATACGAGAGGTTGATTAGCAACAACGCCAATTGTTTCACCATTTATTCGAATAAAACCTACTAAAAGGTTTCCAGCAAAGTCTTTTTGAATTTCAAAAAAGTTACCTTCATCAGCTAATTTAATAACCACTTCACGCATGTCATACGGCTGATTTGGATTTTGAGGTACTAATGTATCAAGTGAAGTATCTTCACGATCCCATGTATCACTAGATTTTTGATGTGGAGCAGATGCTCCAGCATTTAGTGGTAAAAATGAATAAAAGCGTCTTAAATCCAACAATGCTTCGATATCGTTTTCATATGCACCATCTGCTACAGAAGATTTTTTGGTATGAGTTAAGGCTCCCCCTAAGTCTTCAGATGATACAATTTCATTAGTAACTGTTTTCACAACATCAGGACCTGTCACAAACATGTATGAGGTATCTTTTACCATAAATATAAAATCAGTCATTGCAGGTGAATAAACTGCTCCCCCCGCTGATGGACCCATAATCATAGATATTTGCGGTATTGCCCCAGAGGCTTGAGCATTTCGCCTAAAGACTTCGCTGTAACCTGCCAAAGAGGCTACACCTTCTTGTATNCGCGCACCTCCACTATCAGAAATACCAATTACGGGAACACCATTTTGCATAGCTAAATCCATAATCTTACATATTTTTTCTGCATGTGTTTCTGATAATGAACCACCAAAGACTGTGAAATCTTGTGAATACAAATAAACAGGCCTACCATTTATCGTACCCCATCCCGTAACAACTCCATCTCCTGGTATTTGCTTTTCCGCCATACCAAAATCCACACATCTGTGTGTTTTATACATATCAAATTCTTCAAAGCTGCCACTATCTAAAAGAACTTCAATACGCTCTCTGGCAGTTAATTTGCCTTTAGAATGCTGCGCATCAATTCTATCTTGACCACCCCCAAGACGTGCTTCTCGCCGTCTTTCTTCTAATTGCTGAGATATAGTAGCCATAATGTTCTCCTCATCTTCTTAATAAACTTTTATTAATTAAAGTTTGTTTAATAAAGTTAATCATTCTAAACCCATGACACAATAGAACAAAACTAGAGTATTGTATTATTTCAGAGCCAAATAAAATCAATAATTTATATATATTGATTTTTTTATATAAGTATCTTTAATTTTTGACACTATTTCTTCCAAAAACATAAAAAACGCTGTTTTTGTTCAACAAAAACAGCGTAAATTTTATAAACATTTTAACTTACTTCATTACAGGTATAGAGAATTCACCACCTTCTTTAATACCAGAAGGCCATCGTGCAGTTACAGTTTTTGTTCTTGTATAAAACTTGAATGCATCTGGCCCATGTTGATTTAAATCTCCAAATACAGATTTTTTCCANCCACCAAAGGTATGATAAGCTAATGGCACTGGGATAGGAACATTAATACCAACCATTCCAACATTTATTCTGTTGGCAAAGTCACGAGCAGTGTCACCATCACGCGTATAAATTGCTGTTCCGTTTCCATACTCATGATCCATAGCGTAACCAATTGCCTCTTCATAAGTTTTTGCTCTAATTGTCGAAAGTACAGGACCAAATATTTCTTTAGTGTAAATATCCATATCTGAAGTAACATTATCAAATAAGTGTGGCCCAACAAAAAAGCCATCTTCATAGCCCTGCAAATTAAAATCACGCCCATCGACAACTAATTTGGCGCCTTGATCTATTCCTGACTGTACTAATTTTAAAATATTTTCTTTGGCCGCAGATGTGATTACTGGTCCATAGTCAACATCATTACCTGCTGTGTATGGGCCTACTTTTAATGTTTCTATTCTTGGGATTAATTTTTCAATTAATTTATCTGCAGTTTCTTCTCCAACGGGGATAGCAACGGAAATTGCCATGCATCTCTCACCTGCAGCACCATAACCAGCACCTAAAAGGGCATCAGCAGCTTGATCTAAATCAGCGTCTGGCATAATTATCATGTGATTTTTAGCACCACCAAAACATTGAACGCGCTTACCATTAGCACAACCTGTCGCATAAATATATTCAGCAATAGGGGTAGATCCAACGAATCCAATCGATTGAACTGTTTCTGAATGCAATAAAGCGTCAACAGCTTCTTTATCACCATTTACAACCTGTAAAATTCCATCTGGAAGTCCAGCTTCTTTTAATAATTCAGCTAGCATTAATGGAACAGAAGGATCACGCTCTGAAGGTTTTAATATAAATGCATTTCCACAAACAATTGCGGGAGCAAACATCCACATTGGTATCATTGCTGGAAAATTGAATGGTGTAATCCCTGCAGTGACACCTAATGCTTGACGCATTGAATACATATCAATACCAGGGCCAGCACTGTCTGTAAAATCTCCCTTCAACATTTGAGGAGCTCCAATGCAGTACTCCACTACTTCTAAGCCACGCTGAACATCCCCAGCTGCGTCAGGTAAGGTCTTACCATGCTCACGACTTAATACTTCAGCTAATTTATCCATATCTCTGTTTAATAAATCGACAAACTTCATCATCACACGAGCTCTTCTTTGTGGATTAACTGCTGCCCAAGCGGGTTGAGCTGCTTCGGCCTTTGCAATGATTGCTTCTACTTCTGATTTAGAAGCGAGTGGACACTGATACTGCACTTCACCAGTGGCTGGATTATAGACATCAGCATACCGTCCAGAAGTGCCTTCTATTTGTTCACCGTTTACGTAATGTGTCAATTTTTCCATAAATATCTCCAGTTGGTTTTCTTTTATTTCTTTTACAATGCAAAAATACAATATAAAGACCTAATATTACACTATTCACATGCAAAAATGCAAAGAAGAGATATGCTTAATTGGGATGATTATAGAATATTTATAGATGTTGCTCGATCTGGTAGCTTGTCAGCTGCGTCTATTTCATTAAAAATTGACGCAGCCACTGTTGGTAGAAGGATTACGCGCCTTGAGAATGCCTTAAACTCTAAATTGTTTAATAAACTACCTAGGGGTTATCAATTAACTCAAGCAGGCAATGATTTAAAAGAACATATAGAAAATATTGAAAGAACAGAAAAAATTGCTAGAGGTTCACTTCAAAAAGCCTCCGAAAGCATTTCAGGGAATTTTCGAATTGGTGCGCCAGATGGATTATCAAATTTTGTTTTACCTAGTGTTATCTCAAAAATTCAAAACAAACATCCAAATCTAAATATACAAATTTTATCATTACCAAGAGTTTTTAACCTTTCCAGAAGAGAAGCTGATCTTGCCATTATGGTTACACCGCCCAAGAAGGGACGTTTTGTGACCAAAAAAATTGTAAATTATAATTTACATCTGGCTGCTAAAAAAACATATTTAGAAAAATTTCCCGATATCAAATCAAAAACTGACTTAAAAAATCATAATATCATAGGATATATACCTGATCTAATATTTGATCCAACTTTAGATTACCTTTCAGAAGTAACGCCTAATAGAACACCTAATTTATCTTCAAATTCAGTCGCAGTACAAATGCAAATGCTTAACCTTGGCATTGGAATAGGTTTAGCTCACGATTTTGCATTGGCACACTACCCAGACATAATTCCAATCTTAAAAAATAAGATTAATCAAGAGCGTGGGTTTTATATGGTCCGAGATCGTGATGACCTATCATCAGAACAATCAAATCACATTGCTTCATTATTAGATAATGGTATTAAAAAAGAAGTNAGGCGTCTTCAGCTANATAGCAAAAATAACTCAGGAAAAATATGACACAAAGTAAAATTGATTTAGAAGAATATTCATCATTAATAGGCTCTAAAATAGGTATTTCTGATTGGATTACAGTTAGTCAAAAAATGATAGATGACTTTTGTGATGTGACTGGTGACTATCAATTCATTCACAATGACCCTAACAGAGCAGCGTCTGAAACACCATTTGGAGGATCTATTGCCCATGGCTTTTTGACACTTTCATTAATTACAAAAATGTACAAAGATACCACTCCAATAATCACAAATCACGAATTGGTAATCAACTACGGTTTGAATAGAGTTCGCTTCTTGGCACCTGTACCAAGTGGAGCGCGCATCAGAGGAATAATAACGTTAGGTAAAGTCGAACCTCGTGGAAAAAATAAGATATTAACAGAAAATAAAATAATTGTTGAAATTGAAAACCACGAAAAACCTGCGATGCTCGGGACCTGGGTCACATTACTGATTAAAGATGAGATTTAGCTCATAATATTCAANCAAAAAAGCCCACACTAAAAGTATGGGCTTTGTAAACTCAATGGCGCGGTTGACGGGGCTCGAACCCGCGACCTCCGGCGTGACAGGCCGGCACTCTAACCAACTGAGCTACAACCGCCGCTCATTGAGTAGCGGCTTATTAGGACGCGCAACCGGATGGGTCAAGCATGTATTTTAAATTAATCAAAAAATATTTAATTTAATTATATAGACCGATTGATCTTTAATGCCTAAAGGTACAATTAATTCAACAATATTTAATTAAGATATTTTAAAATGACATCAAAATATGCTCCAATATCAATTCTCTTTGGCGCTCTGTGTATGAGTTTTGCAGCATTATTAGTGCGCTTAATACAAAACGCTGATGGATTTCAAATATTGTTTTACAGAGGATTTCCACAATGTATTATGGTAATGATAGTTGCATGCGTTATTCGTCGCATAAGTATCAAAGATTTTTTTATATCAATTGATAAAACAGATATATCCCTCGGACTTGCAATGTGCATTGCCTTTTCGTTTTATATATTTGCACTTTTGAACACATCAGTTGCCTCAGCTTTATTTATATTATCGATTGCACCAGTATTTGCAGCAGTACTCTCTTGGGTCATAATTGGAGAAATTCCAACAAAGAGAACATGGCTTGCAATAGTTTGTGCAATAATTGGCGTCACAGTTATGGTTGGTACAGACCTAACATCTGGGCAATTAATTGGAAACCTTTTTGCTATGATATCGGCACTTAGCTTTGCATTAATGCTGGTAATGGCACGTAAATCAAAAAAAAGTGACGTTCTAACTGGAAATTTTTTAGGCGCATGTTTTGCTATAATATTAGCAACAATATTAGCTTATACTAATGGGGATGGCCTTGTAATTCCGGCAAAAGATATGTGGTTATCTTTTTCATTAGGCGCCTTCACTATTGGAATTGGAATTGCTTTTGTTGCCTGGGCTGCACCATATTTACCAGCACCAAATGTAGGCGTTTTAGTATTACTTGAAAGTGTGCTAGCCCCTATTTGGGTATGGATATTTCTAGGTTTGCCGATGAAATATCAAGAAATATCAGGTGGTATGATAATTTTATGCGCAGTCTTAATTTTATCATTACAGAAAAATATTAAACATTAACTTTCATGTGTGAATTCATTAAATCACAATAAATACAAAATATTTTATAACAGTAGCAATAATTTCAAATTTTATAAATAAATTAGGAGATTTTATGGTGGGTGATAAGAGACTCGAACTCCTGACATCTTCGGTGTAAACGAAGCGCTCTACCAACTGAGCTAATCACCCTACAAGATGCGGTGTACCCAAGGTTAGAGAAAGCTTCAAGTACCTTTTCACATCAAACTGCATTTTTTTTGGAGCACTTATACAAAATAAGCCACTTATAATTCTAAGTGGCTTATAATTTTCAAAATAATTTTATTAACTTAATGAGCAAGTTGTGCCCCACGTGCACTTTCAGCGCGTTTCGCTGCAGCAGCTTCTTCAGCAACTTCATCCCATTCAATGGACTCAGGAGTTGATATTAGTGCGTGCTTAAGTACTTCACTAACATGACTGACTGGAATAATCTCAAGACCTTCTTTAACATTGTCTGGAATTTCAGGAAGATCTTTCTCATTATCTGCAGGTATTAAAACAACTTTAATACCACCTCTGAGTGCAGCCAATAACTTTTCTTTGAGCCCACCAATTGGTAAAACATTACCTCGAAGCGTAACCTCTCCAGTCATTGCAATGTCTTTCCTAACAGGAATAGCTGTAAGTACAGAAACAATTGAAGTTACCATGCCTACTCCAGCTGATGGTCCATCTTTTGGTGTCGCACCTTCGGGTACATGAACGTGGATATCGATTTTATCAAATTGTGTTGGTTTTACACCTATTTCAGGTGAAATAGAGCGCACAAAAGATGATGCAGCATCTATGCTTTCTTTCATGACATCACCAAGCTTCCCAGTTGTCTTCATTCTACCTTTTCCAGGCAGCTTCAAAGCTTCGATATGTAGAAGCTCACCTCCAACAGAAGTATAAGCTAATCCTGTTACGACTCCAACCTGATCTGTTTCTTCAGCTAATCCATATTTGAATTTTTTAACGCCTAAATATTCACTTAAAGTATCTTTGGAAACAGCAACAGATTTTGTAGAACCTTTAACAATTGATGTTAAAACTTTCCTGCATAGCTTGCCAATTTCACGCTCTAAGCTTCTAACCCCAGCTTCACGAGTGTATCGTCTAATAAGCTCTTTCAAACCATCATCACTTAAAGAAAACTCACTTTCTTTAAGTCCATGGTTCTTAATTTGTTTGCCTAGCAAATGCTGCTTAGCAATCTCATGTTTTTCGTCTTCTGTATAACCTGAAAGTGGAATTATTTCCATTCTATCAAGCAAAGGTCCTGGCATATTATAACTATTTGCAGTTGTCAGAAACATTACATTAGATAAATCATACTCAACTTCCATGTAATGATCAGTAAAAGTACTGTTTTGTTCTGGGTCAAGCACTTCAAGCATAGCTGATGCAGGATCACCACGGAAATCCTGTCCCATCTTGTCTATTTCATCTAACAAAATCAATGGATTGTTAGTTTTAGCCTTTTTCATTGCTTGAATAATTTTTCCTGGCATTGAACCAATATAAGTTCTTCTGTGGCCACGAATCTCACTTTCATCTCGAACTCCACCAAGGGATATTCGGATAAACTCGCGCCCCGTAGCCTTCGCAACTGATTTGCCAAGTGATGTCTTCCCGACCCCAGGAGGGCCAACTAAGCACAAAATTGGCCCTTTGATCTTTGCAGACCTTTTCTGGACAGCCAAGTATTCAACTATTCTTTCCTTAACTTTTTCGAGACCATAATGATCTTTATCAAGGATAGTTTGAGCAGCATTTAAGTCTTTTTTAACTCTAGATTTTTTATTCCAAGGTATAGATGTTAACCAGTCAAGATAATTTCGAACAACTGTGGCCTCTGCAGACATTGGTGACATGTTACGCAGTTTTTTCAATTCACCTTCAGCTTTTTCTTTAGCTTCTTTTGAAAATTTAGTATTTCTCACTAATTCTTCTAATTCAGAAGTTTCGTCTTCTCCACCTTCGCCGTCACCTAATTCTTTTTGGATAGCTTTCATTTGCTCATTTAAATAGTACTCACGTTGCGTGCGTTCCATTTGGTTTTTCACACGTGATTTAATCTTTCGTTCCACTTTAAGAACAGACATTTCTCCCTGCATAAGACCATAAATTGCTTCTAGTCTTTCGCCTATATCAAGTGTCTCTAACAATTCTTGTTTTTGATCGACTCTTATTGCTAAGTGGCCGGCGACGGTATCTGCAAGTGCGCCTGCATTATCACTTTCAAGTGCGGTTGCTAAGGCTTCATCTGGCACATTTTTATTCATTTTGGCGTAACGTTCAAATTCTTTTGAAACAGTTCGGGTCAGGGCCTCTATTGCAGCCTCATCATTACGCGTTACCTCGAGGATATCAGCAGATGCTTCAAAAAAATCTTCGTTATCTAAATATTCAGTTATCTGAACACGATCTTGGCCTTCNACTAATACTTTAACAGTCCCATCAGGTAATTTAAGTAACTGCATTACCGTAGCTAATACGCCATTTTGATAAATAGTTTCTGTTGTTGGGTCATCTTCAGATGGGTCGATTTGTGAGGCAAGAATAATTTCTTTGCTATTTTCCATTACAGCTTCGAGAGCACGTACAGATTTTTCTCTGCCTACAAAAAGTGGTACAATCATATTTGGGAAAACAACAATATCTCTTAGTGGTAATACTGGAAAAGAGACGCTTTTGGCATCAGTCATGGTTATTCCTTTATTTTAGCAAAAAACCTATCGCCCCACATTTGCAGCAACGTAAAGTTTTTCCTGTAAGTTACGGTACCTATAATGTGGTTACCGAACATGGAAAGTCAAGCAATTGAACCTAAATTTTTCAAATAATTTCTAATTACTTTAGATAGGTTCAATATCGCCTCTTTCGCGAATCGAATGAAACTCTGCTACNTATGAATCAAGTTTATTTGATGCAATTGCNTGTCTTAGTTCAGACATAAGCACTTGGTAATAATGTAAATTATGCCATGTAAGCAACATGGAACTAATAATCTCTCCTGCTTTATGAACATGATGAAGATATGCNCTACTATAATTTTTGCAACATGGGCATTCACATGNTTCATCCAATGGTCTTTGATCGTCTCGATGCCTAGAATTTCGCATATTTACAGCGCCTCTCCTTGTGAGAGCTTGGCCTGTGCGCCCAGATCGACTGGGCAAGACGCAATCAAACATATCAATACCTCGTTGAACAGCTCCCACAATATCGTCTGGTTTACCTACCCCCATCAAATATCGAGGTTTATCTGTTGGCAATTGATTTGGAGCATATTCCAAGACTTCAAACATTAAATCTTGACCCTCACCAACTGCAAGACCTCCAACTGCGTAGCCATCAAAGCCAATATTTGTTAATTTATCAGCACTTTCCGCTCGCATATCTTTAAAAGTAGAGCCCTGCTGAATTCCAAATAATGCATACCCTGGCCTATCTCCAAATGCATCTCTGGAACGTTGCGCCCAACGCATTGATAAATCCATGCTCAATTTTGCTTGTTTTTCAGTAGCAGGAAATGGAGTACATTCATCAAAGGACATTACTATATCTGAGCCAAGCAGTCGTTGAATTTCCATTGAATATTCAGGCGTTAAATTATGTAGAGAACCATCTATATGACTTTTAAACTTAACACCTTCTTCAGTGAGTTTGCGCAAATCAGTTAAGCTCATAACTTGATATCCACCTGAGTCGGTTAGAATTGGACCTTGCCAATTCATAAATTTATGCAAACCACCTAGATTATGAACACGTTCAGCCCCTGGCCTAAGCATTAAATGATATGTATTACCTAGTAATATATCTGCTCCAGTAGCCTTTACGTTCTCTGGCATCATTGCTTTAACAGTTGCTGCAGTTCCCACAGGCATAAACGCAGGTGTACGGATGTCTCCTTTTGGAGTATTTATAACACCAGTACGAGCACGCCCATCTGTTGCGTTGATATTAAATTGGAAACGGTTTGTCATGTCGAGTCACCCTAGACGTTTACTTTTCTATTCCTTATATGATTACTCAAGAATTCCAAGTGAGAAGAACAATGAACGCTTCAAATGATACACAAATGGAAGGTACACCGTTAATTGTACCATCATCTACAGACCATGCATTATATGAACCTATATGTGAAGCATGTAGAACAGTGCACGATCCCGAGATACCAGTTAATATATTTGATCTTGGATTAATATATACAATTGAAATCTCTGATTCTGGCGCTGTTGATGTGAAAATGTCACTCACAGCCCCGGGATGTCCTGTCGCTGGAGAAATGCCTGGTTGGGTTCAAGATGCAATTGAACCTATTCCTGGAGTTCAATCAGTTAATGTTGAACTCATATGGGAGCCTCAGTGGGGTATGGATATGATGTCAGATGAAGCCAGATTAGAGTTAGGCTTCATGTAAATGTTTAATATTCCAGGAAAACAAGCGTTAACAATTACTGAAACTGCCACTGCTCAAATACGCAAGCTAATGGAGCAAGGTAATAAGAAGGGACTACGAGTTGGCGTCAAAAAAGGCGGGTGCGCCGGTATGGAATATACAATGGATTATGTTGACGACATAGATCCAAATGATGAAATAATCACACAAAATGGAGCAACTGTTATGATAGCTCCTATGGCGCAAATGTTCTTATTTGGGACAGAAATTGATTACGAAGTGTCTTTACTTGAAGCAGGCTTTAAATTTAACAACCCAAATGTCTCAGAAGCTTGTGGGTGTGGTGAAAGCATCAAATTTGAAGGCATGTAATATTTAAAAAATTACATAAAAATTACAATTTTAAAGGTTATAATATGAGAAGACCAACTGCAGCTGGAAACTGGAAGATGAACGGTCTTCGAGAAAATTTTGATGACATATTGCTTATTGATGCAGCATCAAAGCACGTAAATTGTGATGTAATCTTATGCGTTCCCGATACATTAATTAAGGAAATGTCAGAAAGAACAAATAATATTTTTACTGGCAGTCAGAATTGCCATTTAATAAATCTGGTGCATTTACTGGTGATATTTCTGCAGAAATGATCAAGGATGCTGGGGCAACACACGTCATAGTTGGACACTCTGAGCGACGGGTGAACTATAATGAAAATAACCATCAAATAAGAGAAAAGGCAAACATAGCCCTGNAAAACAAACTTAAGGCGATTGTATGCATTGGCGAAACATTAACAGAGCGAAAAACTGGTGTAACTCTAGATATAGTAAAGCGACAGTTAGTAGATTCATTACCCCTAGAAATATCTGGCGAGACTATAATCGTTGCCTATGAACCTGTTTGGGCAATTGGAACTGGATTAACCCCTTC
>JGI24928J39210_1000065_pt1 | contig 18983 bp, 17 predicted proteins | sample AOAMet2_C43A7_35_2_FD_39210 | JGI IMG/M metagenome (IMG submission 39210) | reverse complement strand
AAATTCACCAAAGAGTGAAAAGCAGTACTACAGGAGATTTATATGCATAAATCATCAAGAAGATCTTTCATAATTGGCTCAACAACTGGAATAATAGCTACAAGCATTACTTCTCCAGCACTAGCAGCAAGCCGAAGCCGCATTGATAGTCGCGTTGATACAGCTATGAGAGAACTAAAAAGTTTAGGCAATAGATTTTCAAATTTAATTGATAGTTCTGCGGGTATATTAATGATGCCAAGAATAAGACGTGGTGGTTTTGGATTTGGTACATCTTATGGTGAAGGTGCACTTCTTATTGGGAAAGCACCAGTTGAGTATTATTCAATTGCTTCTGCATCATTTGGTTTGCAATTTGGCATTCAAAGATATTCATCTGCGATGTTTTTTACATCAGAAAGAAGTCTCACGCGTTTTAGACGACAGGATGGTTGGACAGTTGGAGCTGATCTGGGTTATACTTTAATTGATCAAGGCGATGTAATAGACATTGATAGCAATACCTACACAGATGATGTATACGGAGTTATATTTGGCCAAGAAGGTTTGCATATTGGCATATCTTTGGAAGGCTCTAAGTACTCACGTATTGTGCGTTAAAGAAATTATTTAGTACAAGAGTTCTTTATGGCATTTAAATTATCTTGATATTTTTCTTGAGCCCCATCTTTGAATACTGCTGAACCAGCAACAAGTACATTTGCACCAGCGTTCCAACACAATGGTGCAGTATCAGGATCAACACCACCATCTACCTCAAGCCAAATTGGTCTATCACCAATCATTTTCCTCGCAGCAGATATTTTATCAATCATAGAATATGTAAATTTCTGTCCACCAAACCCCGGATTAATTGTCATAATTAATATTAAATCAATTTTATCTAAACAATATTCGATAACTGAAAGTGGCGTAGTAATATTTAATGCTACGCCAGCTTTGCAACCGTAAGAGCGAATAGCTTGTAATGATCTGTCAAGATGTGGACCAGATTCTGCATGCACAGTAATAATATCAGAGCCAGCCTTGGCAAATGCCTCTAAATATGGATCTGCTGGAGATATCATAAGATGAACATCCATTACCGTTTTAACGTATGGGCGTATTGCGGCGACAACATTTGGCCCAATTGTTAGATTTGGGACAAAGTGTCCATCCATAGGGTCAACGTGTATCCAATCAGCCCCTGCAGCCTCAACACTGGTAATCTCATCACCTAGCTTTGCAAAATCAGCAGAAAGTATTGATGGTGCAATTACCAAAGGTCTATTTTGGTCGAATTTTATAGCCAAGAGATTCCCCTTATATTTTTATAATTCTATTTAATTAGCTTAGCATGATCAGTCCAGTGCCATTGTAGTTGCTCATAAACAAAACGCCTGATAATCATAGTCAAAATGGAATAGATTTATGCTTAAAACATTTAAATGGCTATTTAGAGTATTTTTATTACTTTCTGCATTATTTCTTAGCATATTGATTTTAGTATATTATTTTTCCATTCAATCAATACCAGACTATAACACTTCTTATCTAATAGAAAATAAAATTGAAGACATAGAAATCGTAAGAGACAATAAGGGTGTACCTCATATATTTGGATCTTCAAATGATGATGTTTATTTTGGATTAGGTTTTTCTCATGCGCAAGATAGATTATGGCAAATGATGCTGACGAGACGAACTGCTCAAGGCCGTCTTTCAGAAATTTTTGGTGAAGAAACGGTTAAGTCAGATGAATTTATTAGGCGATTAGGTATCTATGATATTGCTGCATTATCATTACAATATCAAACCAAAGAAGCAACCAGCGCTCTGGTCTCTTATTCGAATGGTATCAATGCATGGCTTAAAATACTTAATAAAAAAGCTTTAGGCCGCGGTGCGCCGGAGTTCTTTTTATTCAAGCCTGAAATAGAACCTTGGTCTCCTGTTGATAGCTTAGCAATACTTAAACTTATGGCTATAAAATCTAGTGATCATCTAGACTCTGAAATTTTACGTGCACAAGTTTCTTTATTGATAGGCAATAAAAAAACGAAAGATATATTACCGGATGACCCAGGTTATCAAAATAATTCATTGCAAAAATTTAGCGATATAATAAATCCTAGTAAGATCATGCTAAGTGACATATCTAAAAGACATCAATTCGATAGCTTAGGACAATTTAAAAACATTCCTGCGTCAAATGTTTGGGCAGCACATCCCAAACGAACGACCAGTAAATCTAGCTTGTTAGCAGCAGATCCTCATAATAGCCTATCCGCGCCAGGATATTGGTCATTAGCAAGACTAGAATTAAAAAGTGGTGGAATTATCGGCGCTTCAATACCTGGTCTACCCTTAATTATGTCTGGTCGATCAAAATATCTCGCCTGGGGATTTTCTGCTGGAAATGGAGATGATACAGATATTTATATAGAACAATTAAATCCATCAAACAAACAACAATATAAAGTGGGAGATAGTTTTGTACCATTTAATACGAATAAAGAAATAATAAAAATTCATGGTTCAAAAAGTAAAACTATAAATCTACTTTGGGCAGATAATAGACCTGTTATACCTAATAATTTTTTTGATATTAGCCAAATAATGCCACAAAACAATGTTGCTAGTATCAAATCAACAGCATTAGAAACTTTCGATAAATCTTATAGTTCACTATTTCATATGATGACAAAAATGGACTTGGAATCAGCCCAAGCGCAATTTAACGATTATGTTTCTCCAGTTTATAATATGGTTCTTGCTGATAAAGATAATATATCTTTGAAAGTAATAGGTAAAATTCCTAAAAGAAACACTAATCATTTTGGAGAAGGCAGAATACCATCTCAAGGTTGGCTGAAAAGAAATCACTGGAATGGGTATTACAGTTATCAGGAAAACCCAGGCACGATGAACCCAAACAATGGGATTGTTGCCAATACAAACAATAAAACCACAGATAAAAAATTTCCAAATCACATATCACATAGATGGGGTGATAATTTTAGAATAAAGCGTTTATCCAAACTTATGAATGAAAGAGAAATACATACAAGGGACAGCTTTATTGAAGCACAATTAGATACTATATCAGATGCTGCAAGAACAATTTTGCCATTAATTGCGAAGGAGCTTTGGTATACAAACAAATTGCAGGAAAAATCTAAATCTCATACTTTAGCATCCGAAGCGCTTAATTTGCTTGCGAACTGGAATGGTGAGATGAATGAACATATGCCTGAACCCCTGATTTATACTTCTTGGGTGTCTAATTTCCAAAAATTTATAATTCGTGATGAGCTGGGACCTCTTTCGCAAAAGTTTAAAGAGGTTGATCCAGTATTTTTAGAAAGAGTTTTACGGAACATAGATGATGCATCAATTTGGTGTGATATAATTCCATCTTCAAAAATCGAAACGTGCAACGAAATTGCCTTGCAATCTTTAATTGCATCAATAGAGGAACTTTCAAAAATTTATGGTGATAGTTTGGAGAATTGGCAATGGGGTGAAGCACATATTGCCAACCATAAGCACAAAATATTTGGATCAATTCCAGTAATTAATTGGATGTCAAATATAAGACAAACAACTTCTGGTGGTGATAATACTTTAATGAGAGCAAAAACAAAAAACCATGGTAAAAATCCATTTGAAAATGTACATGCCGCAGGTTTTAGAATGATAGTGGATTTTTCTGATTTAGAAAGTTCATTATTTATTATATCAACTGGTCAATCAGGTCATCTATTATCAAATCAATATGATAACTTAGCTAATCTATGGAAGCGTGGAGAATATATACCAATGGTTCTTGATCCAAAATTAGCTCGTGCAGGTTCATTGGGNTCTGTGCTACTTAAACAAAAATAAAAAGTTTAAACCTTTAAAAATTGAGCCGCTTGCTTAGGNGTCCATGTTACAGAAAGTTCTATAAAATTTTCATTAGACACTTCATTTTTTACTAAATTATTTTTATATAACCAGGCCCTTCTTCCACCTTCAGTTAATGCTAGCTTAACAACATCAGATACTGTTATTTCTTTAAGGTTTTCATCAATTTCTGATAAAAGTACGCTTAATCCATCCCCAGTTAATGCCGAAACTGTTCTTATTTTTTCTGATCTGTCTGATATATTCTTTGCATTTATAAGTTCATCATTTGATAATAAATCCGTTTTATTCCATACTTCTAATATACTAGATTTAGTATTATCTGATACATCCAATTCTTCTAAAATATCATTAACATCATTAGCTTGAGCTTCAGTTTCAGGATGTGAAATATCTCTCACATGGAGTATAAGATTAGCATCCAAAACTTCTTCTAAAGTTGCCCTAAAAGCAGCAATTAATTGTGTAGGTAGTTCAGAAATAAATCCTACAGTATCAGATAAAATTATCTTTTGTCCTGAAGGAAGCTCAACCTCCCTCATAGTTGGATCTAACGTTGCAAATAACATATCCTTTGCAAAAACTTTAGCACCTGTCATATAATTAAATAATGTTGATTTACCAGCATTTGTATATCCAACAAGCGCTACAATCGGATAAGGTATTTTCTTTCTTGCAGACCTATGTAATTCACGGGTTTTTACAACTTTTTCCAATTGTTTTTTCAATCTTAAAATAGCGTCATCAATTTGCCTTCTGTCACTTTCAATTTGTGTTTCACCAGCACCACCAATAAAGCTTAATCCACCACGTTGTCTCTCAAGGTGTGTCCATGTTCGAACTAAACGAGATCGTTGATAATTCAGGGCAGCTAAATCAACTTGAAGTACACCTTCTCGTGTTTGCGCTCTGTCACCGAATATTTCCAAGATTAAACCTGTTCGATCTAAAACCTTTAAGTTCCATTCTTTTTCAAGATTTCTTTGTTGAATTGGAGTAAGTGGCCATCAATTATTACCAAATCAATGTCATTACTTTTAAAAATTTGAGATAATTCTAATAATTTACCCGACCCAAAAAGTGTACCAGCATTAGGTTTTTTTAGTGGAATAACGGCTTCATGTAGTATTTCAATATCCAAAGCATTAGCTAACGAAACAGCCTCTTCCAAAGAATGTTCTGGCGTGCGTCGTTTATTAGGATTTAATAAATTTGGGTGTAGAACGCTTACATGCATGTTTTATTCCGATTGTGCTTCTTCACCATCATAAAGTACAACCGGTTGTGCTGGCATTATTGTTGAGATTGCATGCTTGTATACTAACTGTGATTGTCCATCTCTTCTAAGAAGAACGCAAAAATTATCAAACCAGCTTATATTCCCCTGCAATTTAACACCATTAATTAAAAAAATAGTCACAGAAATTTTTGCTTTTCGGACATGGTTTAAGAATGCGTCTTGTAAGTTACGGTTATCATTAGCCATTTCAACTGCCCTTTTTAAAAATTATTCCAACTGATGGTTGAGCCTGAATAATATGTAAAGCTATATTTTATAATTATTCTACTAATAATACAAAAAAACTATTATAATAGCAAAAAAAAATCAAAATTAGCTATTTTAGCCAATAGTTTGGATTAAATAATGCAATGACGGCTAAAGCTTCTAATCTTCCAAGTACCATTGCGACACAAAAAATTGATTTTGCTGTCTGAGAAATTGTTGAATAATACAATGATCCATCACCAGCAACATAAATGAGTGGGCCAGTTGTTGATAATCCAGATATTGCAAGTATTAAACTATGTTCGAACTTTATTCCAGTGGCAGAAAAACTGAGTATAATTATAGCCAAACTTACAAGAAATAACATAAAAAATATCCAAGCAGCATAGGCACCTTCCCTACGAAAGTTTCTAGCTTTTTCACCCGCTCCTGCAACTGAATGAGGATAACTTAATCGTGTCATTTCTCTTACACCATGCTTGTAAAGAACATATACTCTAAGCAATTTAACGCCACCCGCTGTTGTTGCTATACCACCACCAAGCACACACAGTCCCATTAAAATTAATCCAGGCGTTTTCAATCCTGACCATGCTTGTGAGGAGCCCCAATATTCACTTTCAAAGCCTGTAGTGGACAGAAAAGACATAACCATGAAGACACCTCCCCAAAAAGCTGATAACTCCTGATTGAAAATCAAACTTTTCAGAGATTTCAATTATTCCAAACCAATGTCTTATAAATAATAATGACGGAATTATTAATATTAATATTAGCATTATATTTACTTCTTTGTCTCGCTTTAACCTGCGGTATCCTCTTCCATCAGAATCTTGTTGGTACATGAAACGTGATATTGAAAATATTAAAAAAAGCACAATTATAAACTCACCTGATGCACCAGAATTTGCACCTTGGATACCACCTACATTACTAATTCCACTTGTAGAAAAAGTACTCATAGAATGAATAACTGCAACAAGTGGTCGATCTCCACTCATGATTAAAAGTATACTCATTACAATAGTTAAAAGAAAATATATTGGAGAAATTAATATACTGTATTTGATTATTCTTGATCTTATATCAACTCGCTTTATTTGAATTTTTAAATTATCTGAATTATTCTTTCTTGTGTATACATCAAACCCACCCAAGCCAGCAGGTTGAAATATTGCTAAAGCAGCTACCAGCATTAATAACCCGCCAACCCAGGAAATTAAAGCACGCCATAAGTGCAGTACATCAGGCACTCTATCATTAAAATCAAAAATTGATGCACCAGTTGTCGTAAAGGATGATAGCATTTCAAAATATGCATCAAAAAAATTTATATTTGTTATTAAATAATTCAAAGGCATGGCCATAAATATTGGCAAAAAAACAAAACAACAAAATAAATCAAATATATTTTGAACTATTTTCTTGCGTAATTTTTGAGAAGAAAATGCAATCCCTAAAAACGCAGTAATAATTAGAAAGAAGGTTCCATGATAAAAAAAAGTTCTCGCATAAAGCCACTGATCTAGCCTTATTGAAAATAGGACAGGAACATACATTAACAATGAAGTTATACCAAGTAATAGTACAAACAATGGTTGATTTCTTAACGCTAACATTATCAGAAAAAATCAATATTTACTTGAAATAGTCTCTCAACCTCGGAAACATCTTGTGATAAAGTAAATATCACAACAATATCTCCTTCTTCGATTTTTGTATTACCTTCCGGCCTAAAAACTTTGCCATTTTTTTGGATAGCACCAATTATTGAACCATCTGGCCACTCCACATCTCTAATTACTGAACCCACAATTGGTGAAGTAGACATAACTTGAGCTTCGATAACTTCAGCTTCAGCATCGCCGATAGAATAAACAGCTCTTACACGCCCATGNCGNACATGACGCAAAATTGAAGATACAGTTGTAGCGCGAGGATTAACTGACGCATCGATGTTTAATGGCCCCATAAGAGTAGTCAATGTTGGGTCATTTATTAATGCCACAACCATAGGACATCCAAGTGATTTAGCTCTAGCACATGCAAGTAAGTTTGTTTTATCATCGTCTGTAACAGCCAGTACTGTATCTGTTTTTGATATATTTGCTTCCTCTAAAAGCTCCATATCTAAGCCATCACCATGTAAAACAATTGTTCGCTCTAATTGATCAGCAATACGCTCAGCACAATCTCTATTTGCTTCAATTATTTTAGAGTGTATTTTAACAGCATTATTTTCTAATGATTTAGCAACCATTAAGCCAACATTGCCACCCCCTATTATAATGACACGATCTTGCTTTTTGTTAGTTTTGCCAAATATTTCTAAACATCTCTCCTTATCATCAGCATTGGTACAAACATAAACCTGGTCGTCTATAATTAGTTGTTCCTGACTATCTGGAACTATTAAAATTCCATTTCGTCTGATCGCTACTACATTTGCTCTCAAATTTGGGAAAAGCTCACTCAACTGTCGAAGTGATGTATTAAGCACATTGCATTCTTGAGTTAAAGTTAAACCCAATAATTCAACTTTTCCCTCCATAAATGGTTCCGTATCAAAAGTAGCAGGTGACCTTAGCTGCCTAAGCGCTTGTATCGCAACTTCTTTTTCTGGAGATATAACAACATCAATTGGCAAATGATCTCTTTGATATAAGTCAGAATAGATTGCATCTAAATAAGATTGCCCACGCAATCGAGCAATTTTTCTAGGAATTTTAAAAACTGAATGAGCGACTTGGCATGTAACCATATTTACTTCATCAGAATATGTTGCTGCAATAATCATATCTGCATCTGCTGCACCGGCCATGGATAATACATCCGGATATGATGCATTTCCAGCAATACCATTGACATCTAACGTATCAACAGCACGCGAAACTAATTCTGAATTGTTATCAACGACAGTAACATCATTTTTTTCTGAAGATAAGTGTCGAGCTATTTGCCAACCAACTTGCCCTGCCCCACATATAATTACCTTCATTTAATGCCCCCAAAAGAACTTATAATTTTTATTTTATAGTTAAAATTATACCTAAAATACAGTTTTATATTTGATCATTACTATCAACATCATCTGTTTTTGCAACCCGTGCACCTGTATCACTTGAAGTTATAACATTTAATGTTTTTAATTTTCTGTGTAACGCAGAGCGTTCCATTCCAACGAACTGTGCCGTCTTAGAAATGTTTCCACCAAATCTATTGATTTGAGCAACCAAATAATCTCTCTCAAATAACTCACGTGCATCTCTGAGTGGAAGTCCNAGCATATTTCCATCCATATCAATTGAATTATCAGTTTTCGTTATTTCCTTAGTTTGCAATTCAATGACTGATATATCTCCAGATTGTGAACCAAGTATTAAGGATCTCTCTAAGACATTCCTTAATTGCCTAATGTTTCCAGGCCAATTACGGGATTGCAAATGCACAATGGCTTTTTGACTTAACTTACGTTTTGGTAAGCCCTGTTTTTCACTCAATTCATCAATGAAAAAATTTGAAATAATAGAAATATCTTCAATTCGGTCTTCTAATGATGGAACAGGGATCGGAACAACATTTAATCTATGGTATAACTCTTCTCTAAAATTCTTATTTTCAATTTCTACAATTAAGTTTTGGCTACTAGAAGAAATTACTCGAAAGTCTACTGATAAATTAGTTTTGCCACCAATTCTCGTAAATTGCTGATCAACCAAAACTCTAAGAATTTTTGATTGAGTACCAATTGGCATATCACCAACTTCATCTAGATATAAAATCCCACCATTGGCTTGCTCCAATAATCCCAATTGAACATTTCCATTAGATTCAGAACCGAATAACAACTCTTCCATTCGCTCAGATGACATTGATGCTGAGTTAACTGTAACAAATGCAAAATCTTTACGCGGTGAATTTTTATGAATGTATCTGGCTGCAACTTCCTTACCTGAACCAGATGGGCCATTTAACATAATGCGACTATTTCCAGTTGATACTTTGTCAAGTTGTTGCTTGAAGTTTTTAAATATGGAAGATTTACCAATTAATTCAAAAGATGGTATTTCTTTTATTTTAAATGCTGCATTTTCTGTTCTAAGGCGTGATGTTTCCATTGCCCTTGCAATTACAACTGTCAATTGATCTATGTTAAAAGGTTTTTCTATGAAATCATACGCACCCTGTTTTATTGCGGCTACAGCTATTTCAATATTCCCATGACCTGAAATGATAACCACCGGAATGTCAGGGTTATTTAATTTCACCTGCTTAAGGATATCAATTCCGTCTAACTTGCTATCTTTTAACCAAATATCCAAAATAATTAATTTAGGCTTTGATTTTTCAATTGATTTAAACGTTTCTTCTGAATTTGCTGCTAATTTGGTAGAATAACCTTCATCAATTAGGATATCAGATACTAATTCACGGATATCTTTTTCATCATCCACAATTAAAATATCACCCATTTTTACTCTTCCTTTATGCTATTTAAAGCTATTTTATTTTTCTATTATTATCTCTTTAGGGAAAATAATTCGCATTTTTGCACCAAAGCTTTCGCCTGTTGAAAACGGTGATGCATCTAATAATTCTAATGTACCATTATGCTCTTCAATTATCTTTTTAACTATAGACAAACCTAATCCTGTGCCATTTTCTCTATTTGTAACATATGGCTCAAACAACCTGAGAGCGCTCCTGTGTAGGCAAGCCAATTCCATTATCTTCAATAATAATTTCAAGGTCATTTTTTTTCTGNTCAATAGATATTCTAATTTCAGGGTTAAAAGTTATATTTGGTTGTGATTTTATTTTACTGTCAATGGCCTCGCCTGCATTTTTGATCAAATTAGTGAATGCTTGGTTTATCATTGTTTCATCCATACTAGCATTAAAGTCGTTATATGGATTCTCAAAACTTATATTAACTTTTGGAGAAGAAACTTCAAAAAGCAATATAACATCCTTCAATAACTTGGTAATGTTTGTGGGACGTTTAATAGGCTCTGGCATTCTTGCAAATTTAGAAAACTCATCAACAATTCTTCGTAAATCATTTGTTTGACGTATAATAACGTCACATAATTGTGAAAGATTTTTATCTTCATCAGCTAACATTGGTGAGTATTTACGCTTCAATCGCTCAGCTGATAATTGTATGGGCGTAAGTGGGTTTTTTATCTCATGAGCAATTCGCCGTGCAACATCTCCCCATGCTGCTAATCTCTGGGCAGATACTAGGTCAGTTACATCATCAAAAGTAATTACATATCCTTCAATTAATTCATCCTCAGAAATTCTTGCTGAAACTCTAACTAGTAGAATTTCAGTTGTACCACCTCGTGTTAATTTAATTTCTTGTTGCTGAGTTTTATTGTCATTTTTTTGTATCAACATAAATAAATCAACAAATTCCGGCACAGCCAAATGTATACTTTTACCCTCATTGTCATTTGCATTTAAATTTAATAATTTTTCTGCTGCTAGATTTATAAATCCAACATTACCATCTGATGACAAACCTATTACTCCAGCAGTTACACCCGATAAAACGCTATCAAACAATCTACGCCGGCGTTCTGTGTATTCATTTGCTGTTATTAAATCATCTCGTTGACGTTTAACTTGTTTTGTCATGTGGTTAAACACACGACTTAACATAGCTATCTCATCATCGCCTTTTTCTTCTATAACCTTAACATCAAAATCTCCTGCCCCAAGTCTTTGTGCAGCTCCAGCTAATCGCCCAACAGGCCGAGAAAGACGTTCTGCAAATAGCATTCCAAGCAAAATTGACGATAGAATAACAAAAGTNGCAAAACCTAAATATAACAGTCCATATGACCAAAGTATNTTTTCACGTTGAGATTCCATAGTGTTGTATGTGATGGCAGATTCCATTGTTTTATCTAATAAATTCAGTATTTTTCCATCTACTGTTCTTGATATATATAAATATTTATCTTCAAAACTATTTAATCTAATCAAACTTCTAAATTCATTATTGGGCCAGTCTTCGATAATCAACAACTCACCTAACTCAGCAATTTCCATATTTTTTTCCGAAGGCTCTTCATAACCAAATAGATAGCTCAACTCACCTCTGGATCTTAAGTTTGCATTTCCATCAATAATATAGGCTTCTTTTAGTCCTCTTTGGATAAGTTTTTGGATCAAGATTAATTGAACTCTTAGATCACTGTCACTAACGAATGAATTGGTATTTTTATATTCATTCAATCTGACAGCCATAAAATTTAAATCTATCTTTAAGTCATCTCTTTGTTCATTCTTATATGCTTCAGCAGCGGATAAAGACGAACTCACCACATTTTGTACATTTTTGGAAAACCAACCCTCTACACCAATACTTAATGTAACAACTGCGAAAACTGCTACAAGGACTGTAGGAATAAGTGCTACAATCGCAAAAACTCTACTTAATCGCATGTGTAATCGCGAACCTGCAGATTTTGCTCTTCGGGCAGCAAACATTTTCATTACTGCATAACCAACAATTGAAATAACGACTAAAAGATAAATTCCATCAACAAGAAGTATTAAGCGCAAAATATTACTTAGCTTACTTCCAAATTCTCCCTGTAATATAGATACCGTTAGCCCAGTTAAAATTGGTCCAAGAAGAATTAAAGACCAAGCTATAACTACTAAAAATTTACGCCTATTTTGCCATTTTTTNATTTTGTTAAGTAAATTTTGTATCATGTGCCTTAATTATTTATAGTTCTATATTTGCTACACTATGTGGCATCATTACATCATTTTTTTACTTCTTGTAACTACAATATCAAGATCTTTGATTTTCTTTCTTAATGTATTGCGATTTATACCAAGTAATTCAGATGTTTTTATTTGATTTCCACGTGTTGCAGACAACGATAATGCTATCAATGGTAACTCAATTTCTTTCATTATTCGGTTATATAATCCNGGTGGTGGTAAAGTCTCACCATGCAAATCGAAATATCTTTTTATATGCCTCTCAACAGAAGAGGATAGCTTTCCATTACTTGTGTCTAAATCATCTGAATTCATAGATGGGATTAAATTTAAGTTTTCNTCAACATGGTTGGCGCTTATCTCATCATCGGACACTAAAACCACTAATCTATTAATGAAATTNTCTAATTCTCTGATGTTTCCCATCCATTGAGCATTTTGTAATAATTGCATTGCCTTNATTGATATAGTTTTTTGAGGAAGACCTAACATAACTGATAATTGCAAAAAATGCTTTGTTAAATCAGGAATATCCCCAATCCTATCTCTTAAAGGAGGAAGGTTTATATTCACTACATTTAGCCTATAAAATAAATCCTCCCTAATTACACCTTGGCTAATTAAATTCTGTAGTGACAATCTAGATGATGAGATTAATCTATATTTTTTATCAATAACTGAATCTGAACGTAATAAATCTAATAATTGCAACTGAATTTCATCAGACATCTCAGAAATTTCATCAAAATAAATTGTAGCCCCTTTTGATGCTGGAGATATCTTTAAATCTTCTTTACCACCAACTAAGGTTCCCTCTATCTTATCAATATTTGATGAAGAAATATTTATACGTACGAAATCCATTGCCGACCGTGGTCCTAAGTCATGCATTGCACGAGCTAATAGATCTTTGCCAGTTCCACTTTCACCTGTAATAATAGTAGAAAGATCAGTATGTAAGATCCGNGCTAAAAATCTATATACATCCTGCATAAGTGGTGATGAACCGATAAGTGGTANTTCAGGTTCAACTATACCACCTTGGGGAATNACACTTTTTTCTGCTCCTTGGTTCAATAAAGCTTTATTGACCTTGGAAAGTAATTTTTTCAGATCAAATGGTTTTGGTAAATAATCATAAGCACCCAATTCAGAGGCTTTTATTGCAGTAATTACAGTGTTTTGTGCTGAAATAATTATAACTGGCAAATCATTGCGTTTGCGCTTTATTGCAGGCAACATTTCTAATCCATCGCCATCAGGAAAATTAACATCAGATATAACTACATCTCCATTACCTTCGTCTATCCAACGCCATAATGTTTCTATACTTCCTGTTGCCCTTACTTTGCACCCAGCGCGTGTAAGTGCTTGAGTTAATACTGTTCTTATCGTCCGATCATCATCGGCAACTAATATAGTTCCATCCATTATATTTTATCCTTTGAAGATTTTTTCGATACAGGAAGACGTAAAATAAATTTAGTTCCAGCACTATGTGAGGTACACTCGATTAACCCTCCGTGACTGGTAATTATTTTTGATACAAAAGCTAATCCTAAACCTGTGCCATTAACTTTTGAAGATACAAAAGGTTCAAATATTTCATTAATAATATTATCAGGAATTCCACTGCCATTGTCTATTATTTCAATTTGTAATGGCAATATTTCTGATTGGTCACCAGAAATTGTATATCTCACTCCAGAATTATAGGAAGTACAAATTTTTATTTTTCCACGATCTTTTGAAATTGCTTCACATGCATTTTTCAATATGTTTTGAAAAACTTGCAACATTTGATCCGCATCCCCAGAGGCATTTGGTAATGATGGATCATATTGTTTTTCAAACTTTATTGAAGAAGCAAAACCAGCAGATGATGATCTGATAGCCCTGTCTAAGACGTCATGAATATTATATGCATTTCTTACCGAAGGTCTAATGTCTGAAAATACTTCAAATCTATCAACTAAAGTACCAATTCTTTTCGTTTCCTGTCCTATCATATCGGCGAGTTCTACATCATCATCTATTGCATTCATCGCTAAAAGTTGAGCAGCACCAGAAATTCCAGCAAGCGGGTTTCTGATTTCATGCGCAAGCATTGATGCCATGGCAGTAACAGACCTTGCTGATGTGCGATGCGAAGACGATTGATTTATTTTTTGCGCAAAACTATTTGGTTGTATTATTAACAAATAATTCTCATTATTTTTATCCAATGGATTAATATGAAGATTACATTCAAACGACACCCTATCAATCGTAGAAACTTCTATACCATATTGGCTTAAAGATGAATTTTCACGTTTTACTTGTTTAATAGTTTCTAAAACTACAGAATTTATACCAAAGAATACGCTTAATGCTTTTCCAGACATTTGATTATGAGATGTTTGAACAACTTGTTCAGCGGCTGAGTTACCTTCAATAATTATAAATTCTGAATTAATTATAAATGCCGGGAACGGAATTGTATTCCAAACGTGAGCAAAATCAATTATTNGCATGGATTATCCTCCGTTGCTGATAAGGAAGAAATCATTGATAATACTTTTTGGGGATCAGTTTCTGTTTGTAAAGCTCTCCGATCGATAGGATTTACACCTATATAATCCATGTACCAACCCAAGTGTTTCCTAGCAACTTTATTGCCATGTTGTTCACCATAAAAATTAAGCATCTCAAGATAATGATTTGATATCATTTCTAATAATTTATTTCCTGAAGGTATTTCTGGTGGCTTTGTATTGAATATTTCTGAAGCAATTTGAGACAGAAGCCATGGCTTGCCTTGCGCTCCTCTACCAATCATTACTCCATCTGCTTTAGATTGTTTCATGGCCAATTTCGCCGTAGGAGTATCTATAATATCACCATTAGCAATAACTGGAATATTTACAGCCTCTTTAACCTCTCGTATTTTTCTCCAATCTGCATCGCCTTTATAGAACTGGCACCTTGTTCGTCCGTGGATTGTAATCATTTGAATTCCAATTTTTTCTGCGCTAGATGATAAATCAGCAGCGTTCAAATCATTATGGTCCCAACCCAATCTAGTTTTTAATGTAACAGGGATATCTACCGCATTTACAACTGCTTCAATTAATTTAAGCGCTAAATCTGGTGTCCGCATCAACGCTGAGCCTGATGCACCGTTCACTACACTTTTAGCAGGACATCCCATATTAATATCAATTATTTTAGCGCCATTACCCTCTATTAGTTTAGCACACTCAGACATCCAAAATGCATCACGGCCCGCAATTTGAACTGATGTTCCATCAACATTAAATCCTAATTCTGCTCTTGCGCGTGCGTCCTTTCCTTTTTGCATAATTTCATGGCTTGCAACCATTTCTGAAACCACAAGACCCGCTCCAAAACTAGAAACAAGATTTCTGTAAGGTAAGTCTGTTATGCCAGCTAAAGGCGATAATAAGACAGGAGGCGATATTGCCTGTTTTCCAACCATTAAAGTACTCATGATTAATTAATAGGCATTAAGATTTTCAATGACAAGTTTAAACTAACTTGCATCGCTAATGTTTCGTTATATAAACAGAAATATGAATTCTATAACAGCCATAGTAGTAGCAGCAGGCCGAGGAACTCGCGCAGGTAGCGGAATACCAAAACAATATCGTGAAATTGCACAAAAACCAATTTTGCATTATACAATTGATGCNCTACTNGCCCATAAAGCAATTGATAATATCATTTGCGTAATACACAAAGATGACAAACAGCTTTATAAAAACGCAGTATCAAGAATTAATAATCCCCGGCTTTCAAAGCCAGTCCTAGGTGGTGCAACCCGGTCTGAGAGCGTTTTTAATGGAATAAAGGCGGCTTCAAGTGAATATGTTTTAATCCATGATGGTGCTAGACCATGCTTACCGATAGNTGCACTTAAACGGCTCATCAATGGTTTGGAAAAATATAATGCTTGTTTTTTAGCATTGCCAATTGTTGATACATTGTGGTCAATATCAGAAAATAAAGTGCAAAAAAATATCTCCCGAGAAATGATTTGGAAAGCACAAACTCCTCAAGCATTTAAATTAAATGAAATTTACAACGCATATGAAAATACAAATAAGTCGTTAACAGACGACGTTGCTATAGCACAATCCGCTGGAATTGAAGTAACGCCCATTTTAGGTGCAGAAGAAAATATAAAGATTACAACCCAGAATGACTTTGGTTTAGCAAGACAAATAATAGGAAATATCATGGATATAAGAGTTGGCAATGGGTATGACGTACACGCTCTTGGCTTAGGAAGTAGTGTAACCTTAAATGGAATAGAAATTAGTCATACAAAAGCACTGCTGGGGCATTCTGATGCTGATGTAGCTATGCATGCTATAACAGATGCTATTTTTGGCGCTTTAAGCGCGGGCGATATTGGACAATGGTTTCCACCATCAGAACAAAAATGGAAAAACGCTTCCTCTGAAATATTTCTTCGAAAAGCTGTTCTTTTATGCAAAGAGCGTGGTTTCATTATTAATCATCTTGACTGCACTATAATCTGTGAAACCCCAAAGATTGGACCACACGCAGAAAAGATGCGTGAAAACATCTCTAAAATCACTAAGATTGATATTGATAAAGTATCTGTTAAAGCTACCACTACGGAACAATTAGGTTTTACAGGAAGAAATGAAGGTATTGCAGCTCAAGCAACAGCTACACTTATAAAAAAATGATGCGCTTTATAACAACGTGGTTTTATATTGGGCTTTTAAAGCCAGCACCCGGAACCTGGGGTTCACTAGGAGCCTTACCATTTGTTTATATTTTTTTAATAAATAATTTCAACATATGGCATTTTTTACTTATCTCTTTGGTAGTATTTGTCATTGGCTATGGTGCGACTTATGTTGAAACAAAAGGCAAAACGGAACACGATCCAAGTGAGATTGTTATCGACGAAATCGTTGGACAATGGATCACATTTGCACCCCTATTTGTAATCACATCAAACACAAGTTTTCATATCTCAATATCTGAAAGTGTTATCAATATAAACACTTCTAACTCAACCTATTCGATGAGTTTAGCGTATATATTTTTATCTGCTTTTGCACTTTTCCGTTTTTTTGATATAATTAAACCATGGCCAATAAGCTGGGCGGATAAAATATCAACTCCTTTTGGGGTTATGTTGGATGATGTTTTAGCAGGCATATTATCTGCAATATGTTTATCGATTATTCTATTTTTCGGACTGACTTTATGACTAATGTGGAAAACATTCTAAAACTTACAAAAAAACTTAGATGGCGACTAACAACAGCTGAAAGCTGTACTGGTGGAATGATTTCCAGTCAATTAACTGCAATACCAGGATCTTCAAATTTTTTTGATAGAGGTTTTGTGACTTATTCGAATGAAGCAAAAATTAAAATGCTTGATGTTAGGCAGAATTCTTTAAATTTATTTGGTGCTGTTAGTGAAGAGATAGCTATTGAAATGGCCGTTGGGTCTTTAAAAAACTCCCTAGCCAACCTTTCTTTGTCTGTTACAGGTATTGCAGGGCCCGGAGGATCTGAACACAAAGAAGAAGGTACAGTATGCTTTGGGTTAGCCCTTCAAGACGGCACAACACGCTCTTATACAAAGTATTTTGGTTCTCTTGGGCGTGATAATGTAAGAAAAATGGCAACTGAATATGCATTAAATTTAATACTAGAAGAATTAAATAATCACTAATAAAATTTTCCTAAATCGCACAATAATTCAACCATTCATGTAAATATGCCTAATTTATATACAATTTATGCATCAAACTTAAGTTAAGCAAGTTTAATCTTTATAAAATATTAGTTTTTCTTCAAACGGATTTAAACATTTGGAGATTATATTATGAACGGTGCTGATACAGCTTGGATAATGGTAGCAACTGCTCTTGTCTTGTTTATGACACTGCCTGGTTTGGCATTATTTTATGGTGGTTTAGTTAGAGCAAGAAATGTTCTTTCTGTATTTATGCAGTGCTTTGCTATAGCTTGTTTGATGTCAATTTTATGGCTTAGCTTTGGATATTCAATAGCTTTTGGCGATGGGAATATCTTTTGGGGTGGCATTGGAAAAATGTTCCTCTCAGGAGTAGATTCCACCACTTTATTTGGCACAATTCCTGAAGTTTTATTTTTTGCATTTCAAATGACATTTGCCATAATTACACCAGCCCTAATAGTGGGTGCGTATGTTGAAAGGGTATCTTTTTCTTTTGTATTAACTTTCTCATCACTCTGGATGCTTTTAGTTTACGCACCTGTGACACATTGGATTTGGGGCGGAGGACTTTTATCTGGTGCTGATGGATCATTATTCACAAACGGAGTTAAAGACTTTGCTGGCGGTATTGTAGTACATGAAACAGCTGGAATAGCGGCTCTGGTTGTTGCAATTGCTTTAGGCCCAAGGTTAAANAAAAACGTACCACCTCATAATCCAGGATATGTAATGCTTGGCGCTGCAATGCTGTGGGTAGGATGGTTTGGCTTTAATGGCGGATCTCAGCTAGCTGCAGACGGTGGAGCTGCTATGGCAATAACAGTTACTCATATTTCAGCGGCATCAGCATCACTAACTTGGGCACTATATGAACGGATAAAGTATGGTAAATCATCTTTAGTTGGACTTGTTACAGGTACAATTGCAGGATTAGCCTCAATTACTCCAGCTTCAGGATGGGTATCTCCAGTTGAAGCCATGTTAATTGGTTCAATAGCTGGTGTACTGTGCCAAATAATGTGTGAAGTAATAAAAGGTTGGTTCAGAATTGACGATACACTTGATGTATTTGCAGTACACGGCGTTGGTG
>JGI24928J39210_1000057_pt1 | contig 19532 bp, 17 predicted proteins | sample AOAMet2_C43A7_35_2_FD_39210 | JGI IMG/M metagenome (IMG submission 39210) | reverse complement strand
ACATTTTCAACTTTTTCAAAAAGACCTGAAAAAACTCCTCGGATCACATCTGCACCTTGGAAACGAACACCATGTTCTTCAGTGCCAACTGCATGATCAAATATTGCGTTGGGTGCAAAATATTGCATTACCTCATCAATATCATTTGCATTAAATGCGTCTCCAACAGCATCTACCATTTTGCGTGTTAGCTCTTTCATCTATTTGTCCTTTCTAGGCCAAGAATGGCACATATTTTATTGAAGAAAATACTACCCGGATCAGCCAGTACATTTAATTCGTCAAAATGGTCTACATTTGGAACAACATACATATCGATCTGTCTTTCGGAAGTATTAAAACTATTCACATACATTTGTGATTGGCGATGAAACTCAGTCGTTTCAGCACCACCTACAACGACCAATTGTTGCGCATCAGTAGAAGGCGGATGATTGGTCATTGGGCTTTCATGATCTGCTTCTTCAATATCCATTTTAAGATTTGCGTTAAGAGCCGACGTCAAGCGAACCGGTTCCAAATAACTAAGTGGCGAAACAGGAATTCCAGCTTTTATAATATCCAATGGAAATGCTGGGTCTCGAGTTGGCCAATCAGTAGCCATCATCATTTGTGTTAAATGTCCCCCAGCAGAATGCCCCATGACACATATCCTATCACGGTTAATACCTAGTATGTTATTATTGCTCCAGATAAAACTAATGGCCTCTCGAAGCTCTTCTGAAATACGCGTCATACTAATATTTGGGCAAAGGTCATAACCTACAACGATAACATTCACACCGCGATTAACAAATGGTGTCGCCAAAAAGCTATAAATAGATTTATCACCACGTTGCCAATAACCACCATGTATCCATATTAAAGTCGGTGCTTTATTATCCCCACATCGAAACACGTCCAGCTTTTGCTTGTCTCCATCAGCATATCGAACATCCAATATGCAATCCAAATTATCACGCGCTATTTGACTTTCAGCGATCCATTTTGGAATTACAGTTTCTTCGTAGTCTGGCCGACCTGCTCGCAAATTGTATTGTGCATCAAACCATTCAGGTGAATTTCCTTCATGAAATTTTAAGTAATTTGTCATGATTGATCCTCTATTAAAATTTTATAAAAAAAGTGACTATAGAAGACCGATAGTTGATTTGTTTTGTCATGTTATTCCTTCTGACTCACAGGCTTTTTCAAGTGCAGCCCAATCGGTAGGATTCTCACCAAAATGACGCATGACATTTTTGCGGTAAGCTGGCCTTTCAGATAATCTTTGATACCAAGCCTCAACATTAGGCAGTTTTGGTCGGTCAACTTTAATATTAAAATATCGATAAACAATACAACCCAGAGGAATATCACCCATCGTGAACTTGTCACCACAAACGTAAGCTTGGTTTGACAAATGTTGATCGAGAATAGTTAGTGCTTCATGTGCTTCATCACGTAAGCGTGTAATTTTTACTATATCACGCTCTGCTGGTTCAGTGCGTACCGTAGCAAAAAACAAATAAATAACAGGACCAAACGCTTTACTCGCAGACCACTCCATCCATTGATCTGCTATTGCTTTTACTTGAGGATCTGATGGTAATAGTGACCCTTTTCCATACTTCTCAGATAAATAACGGATAATGGATAGGCTTTCCCATAATGCAAATTCACCATCTTGAATGGCTGGTATCATACGATTGGGATTAATTTTTGCATACTGATCAGTATCAAGCTTGCCAAAGCTACCACCCGCCAGCATTAAATCATATTTTAAACCTAATTCATTTACTGCCCAAATAACTGGTATGACGTTTGAAGAATAAGGTCGCCCCCATACTTTAAGCATTAATATCTTCCCTCTTTTGAGCTATAGATTGAGTTCCAAAACGTGGTACTACACTTTCGAATAAACGTTTCCAACTCGCAAGAATTTTCTCGTATGGAACTCCAGTATATTGCTGCATAAGCATTAAATGATCTAAGCCAATAGTTTCTTGCTTTTCAGCAAATCTATCAGCAACATAGTCTGCATCTCCCACCACAATAATTCCACGCTTATTTAAAAAGTCGAACCAGTCCATTTTATCGTCTTCAGGTGTCATTTCTTCACCAATGTCTAGATATCCTCGCTTAGTCCATTCACCGGCAGGTCGAGACCCCCCAAGGAATTCATAATATGCATTAATAGCCGGCCGAATAGTATCGATAGCTTCCTGCATTGTTTCGCCAACATAGAATGAGGTACATACTCCCACCCCTTCTCCTAATTCAACTTCTCTATTTGAACTTTTTGCTAGTGCGTCACGGTATGTTTCCCAACAAGACAGAGTAGCCTTAGGGCCTGCAGACATGGAGATAACACCCCAACCTTTTTCACCGGCTAGTTTAAAAGTAGGTGGGGCATTAGACATTAGCCACACAGGGGGATGTTTGTCTGTGTAGGGCCGAGGGTGAATATACATGGCCTTATATTCACCGTTTTCATCATGATATCTGGGATCTAAAGGTTCAAAAAATCGGTTTTTTTCTTGCCAACCTGGCACAGGAAACTCCCAAAATTCACCCTTATGGGTAAAAACTTCATTGTTCCAAGCTTTTAATATAATTTCCAGATTTTCTTGATATAGCCGCATGACCTTATCATTATTCCTTCGATCTGCATCAGGATTAAATTGTATTGTAGAACGTTCATTTATCCCTTTAGCAACACCAAAATCTACTCTTCCTAATGTCATATTATCAAGCATTGCAACATCTTCAGCCACACGAATAGGATGCCAGTCTGGCAAAACTATAGGTGCAGTACCTACTCGTAATTTTTCNCAATGAGCTGCAATATGAGTTGCCATTTGTATTGGATTTGGTGGCGCATTCATGTAGCCATTATGTGCAAAATGGTGCTCAGTAAACCATGCAGTCGTAAAGCCAGCCTGCTCAGCCAAAGTACACTGTTCCTTTATCATTTCTAATACTTGTGGCCATGGTTTTGTTTCACCAGGGCTAAAATTTGCAATTATATCAAATCTCATGATTAAATCGTAGATCCAGTTAGTTGAATTTTATTATCAAATTCAACTAACTAGATATTTAGGTGGAAAGTCAAGAAAGTTTATTTTAGAATTGTGGTATGACTAATTCTGACAAAATTCGCCTTGGTAGTGAAATACGAGAGGTTCGAAAAGCACGCGGGCTGACACTTAATAATCTTAGTTCAATGTTAAGTTGCTCGACAGCCTATCTTAGCCGTATAGAAAGAGGAACGGCACAAGTATCAGAGATCTTAATTGTAGAAATTAGTACGGCTTTAAATATAGAAAAAAACTGGTTTTTTCCGAATAAATTAGGGGTTGGCCCGTTAGAAATAGCTCATGTAGTTAGGTCACAAAACCGTCGCCCATTATCAGACATGTATACCAGGTCAGAAGCTGAACTTGGATTTAGAGACGAACTCCTTTCCAGTACTTTATCAGGCCAGTGTTACCTTATGATGTCACACTTTCCACCCGGTGTAGGAGAACCACCAATACCGCAAGAAGGATTTGCTTATGAGGGAGAGCAACACGCGATTGTAATTTCCGGAGAAGTCGAATTAAAATTAGGAGATGAAACAATTGTATTACGAAAGGGTGATAGTTTATCATATCCAACAATGATCGCACATCGTTTTCGCAATAGAACTGCCAAAGAAGCGACTGTGGTCTGGGCCATGTCACCAGTAAGAATTAGCTGGTGATCATCTAAATAATTAAATTTTAATACACTTTATATTACTAAATAATCTAAACACCCAAATATTTGTCAGCAATATTAGTTGTTAGATTACTTGGAATTCCACTCCAAACAGTTTCACCNCGCTCTAAAATAAAACAATTATCTGACANAGCTAATAATTCTTTCAAAGTCTTATCTACAATCAGAATTGATATACCCTCATCTTTTAATTTGTGTATTGCTTCCCAAATTTCTTGACGGATTACAGGAGCCAAACCTTCTGTAGCTTCATCTAAAATTANTAGTTTAGGATTAGTCATAAGNGCGCGCGCAATAACTAACATTTGTTGCTCTCCACCTGAAAGGGTTGAAGCAGATTGTTTTGATCNTTCCTCTAATTTAGGAAATAAATTATATACTTGCTGTAGACCCCAAGGCCCACTGGTTGAAGCTGCCGTTAAGTTCTCAAGAACACTTAAATTTGGAAAAACGCGGCGCCCTTCAGGGACCAAGCCTATGCCTTGGCGCGCAATATTATGTGATGGGATTGAGACTATTGAAGTTCCCACAAACTCAATTTTTCCTTCAACACGAGACATCATTCCAAGTATTGAAGATATAGTGGTTGATTTACCCATACCATTCCTTCCCATAAGTGAAATCACTTGTCCCTCTTCAACAGTCAGACCTACATTATACAGAACTTGAGTATTTTCGTACCATGCCTTCAATCCTTCAACATTTAGAAGTATGCTCATAGGTCTTCACTCCCAAGGTAAGCTTCTTTGACGTTTGCATTACTTCGAATTTCATCCACAGTTCCAGTGGCAATAATACGTCCATAAACTAAAACTGAAATACGATCTGCTAGTGCAAAAATGGCATCCATATCATGTTCGATAAGTAATATTGGCGCCCTACTCTTTAATTTTGCCAATTGTTTCGTCATGACTTTTGATCCTGCTGCTCCCAATCCAGCCATTGGTTCATCAAGTAAAAATACTTTTGGTTCCAAAGCCAACGCCATTGAGATCTCTAACTTACGCCTTTCACCATGACTCAGTTCTGATGCAAGAATAAACATACGTAGTTTCAGATCTACTTGATCCAAATAACCATGCGCAGCATTAATTAATTCTTGGTTTTTGGATACTGGTTTCCAAAATTTAAAAGTCTGCCCCAGATTTCCCTGAATGGCCAATATTACGTTTTCGAGCACAGTGAAGCTTGGAATTATAGAAGAAACTTGGAAACTACGTGCCAGCCCCATTTTAGCACGTTGAAAAACTGGTTGATTTGATATTTCATTTTCTCCAAGAACAATTTTTCCACTGTCTTGCTTAATTTCACCTGAGATTTGCTTTATTAATGTAGATTTTCCGGCGCCATTGGGACCAATAAGCCCATGTATTTCGCCTTGATATAAATCAATTGATACATCTTCACTTGCAATTACTGCACCAAATTTTTTTGATAAATTTTGAATAGAGAGAATTGGGCTAACCATTACGGCGCTCCTTAGCTATCATCCCTATAATTCCACCTTTTGCAAACAAGACTACAATAATTAAGATAAATCCTAACCAAAACTGCCAATTTTCTGTGATGCCNCCAAGAAATTGTTCTAAGATAATAAATAATGCTGCACCAACCAAAGGCCCAAATAACCTTGCAGTACCACCTAGGATTACAAAGACCATTATCTCACCTGATGTATGCCAACTTAGCACTGACGGACTAACGAAACGATTGAGGTCTGTATAAAGCGCTCCAGCAAGGCCAGTGATTGCTCCAGAAATTACAAAAGCGATTAACTGAACTTTAATGGGTTCTATTCCAACCGCTGCAACTCTTTCAGGGTTTTGTTTTGCTGATTGTAATGCGAGTCCAAAATTTGAGTTTACTATTCGAGAAATTATAAAAAGAACAAATATTAATAAAACAAAACAAATGCTAAAAAAGCTAAACCCATCCATTGTATTCAAGCCTGGAAAATTATTTCTTAAATAAACTGATAATCCATCTTCACCCCCATATGCAGGCCAGCTAATTGCAAAATAATATACCATCTGTGCAAATGCCAATGTAATCATTATGAAGTAAACACCACTAGTCCGCAAACATAGCATTCCAATTAAAAACGCAAAGCCTCCAGAGATTAACATTGCTAGAGGTAAAATAATAAGCATCTGAGTTGTACCCTCTATAATAAAAGGCCATTCAATAATTGGGTAATAATTCAGTGCATGACTAGCCAATATACCCGAAACATATCCTCCGATGCCAAAAAAAGCAGCATGCCCAAAGGAAACAAATCCTCCATAACCCAACACTAAGTTTAATCCCGCACCAGCAATTGCTAATATCACTACTTTAGTAGCAAGAGTTATATAGTAAGGTTCATCAAGGATAAGGCCTAGAAAAGGAACACTAAGAAGGAGTATGATACAGATTATATTAAAGTAATTCTCTTTAATCATTTTGAATTATTCCCAAATAAACCCGACGGCTTCCAAATCAAGACTGCTGCCATAAGAATATAAATCATCATTGATGATAAAGCTGAACCGATATCGGTTGCTGAAGATGGATTCAAAAATATCTTGAAAAATGAAGGAAGCAAAAAACGACCCAATGTGTCAGTAAGCCCAACCAAAATAGCACCAACCAAAGCCCCTTTAATAGACCCAATACCACCAATTACAATTACAACAAATGCCAATATGAGCACCGGTTCCCCCATTCCCACCTCAACTGACTGTATTGCTCCAACCATTGCACCAGCAAGGCCAGCTAATGCTGCACCCAATGCGAAAACCAAAGTATATAATTTAGATATATCAACACCAAGCGCTGCAATCATCTCACGATCGCTTTCACCTGCTCTGATACGAACTCCAAGTCTAGTTTTACTAATGAGTGAAAATAGTCCAACTGCAATAAGGATACCAACCACAATAATCATCATGCGATATTTAGAATATTCAATTCCTAAAGGTAAACTTAGAGTACCTGATAGAATTTCTGGAACATCCAAAAATAGGGGAAAAGCACCAAAAATCCAGCGCATTGCTTCTGAGAAAAGCAAAATTAATGCAAAAGTAGCCAGAACTTGATCCAAATGATCACGCTTATATAATCTTCGGATAATAACAATTTCTACAATAACACCAGCTATGGCTGCAGCCATTAAACTAGCGACTAAACCCAACCAAAACGATCCAGTCCAAGATGCAATTGCAGCAGCTGCAAAAGCTCCAATCATGTACAAAGAGCCATGAGCAAGATTAATTAGCCCCATGACACCAAAAACCAACGTTAATCCAGCTGACATTAAAAATAACATCACGCCAAACTGAAGCCCGTTTAAGACTTGCTCTAAAAATAAGCTGATGCTCATAGGAAAATACCTAGTAAATCAAGTGGGCTAAAACAGCCCACCTGAGTCTAATTACATTTTACATTCGCTAACATAAGCGTTTGAACGATCTTTCAATCCTGTCGCTACGATTTTATTTGTGAAAATATCACCTTCTTTGATAACCTCACGAACATAAATATCTTGGATTGGATGGTTGTTAGTATCAAAACTAAAACTGCCTCTCGTAGATGCAAAATCAGCTTTTTTCAGTGCCTTACGAAATGCATCTTGATCATTTACACTAGTAGTTTTTAAGGCAGATGCTAGAAGATTTGCTGTGTCGTAGCCTTGTGAAGCATACAATGAAGGCAATCTTCCATACTCAGCTTGAAAGTCTGCAACAAATTTAACGTTTGCGTCATTGTTCAAGTCTTTTGACCATTGAGATGTATTCTTCACACCCATTGCAGCTGCACCAACAGCTTGCAAGATACCTTGATCAAAAGAGAATGCAGGACCAACAACTGGCAGATCTATGCCTGACTGTGCAAACTGCTTCATAAATCCAATACCCATGCCACCTGGTAAGAAGAAAAATACAGAATCTGCTCCTGATGCACGAATTTGTGCTATTTCAGCCGCATAATCTTTTTGACCTAACTTAGTATAAATTTCACCAGCCAATTCTCCCTCATAGAAGCGCTTGTATCCAGTCAAAGCATCTTTACCAGCAGGATAGTTTGGAGCCATTATAAAAGAATTCTTATAGCCTTCAGAGTTTGCGTACCCGCCTGCAGCTTCATGCAAATTGTCATTTTGCCATGCCACATTAAAATAATTCTTATGACATCCAGCACCAGCCAAAGCAGATGGGCCTGCATTTGGTGAAAGATAAATTTTTCCTTGATTTACTGCAGCTGGTACAACTGCCATAGCCAAGTTAGACCATATAATTCCAGTTAAAATATCAACTTTTTCAGATTGGATCATTTTATCCGCCAACTGCACTGCAATATCTGGCTTACGTTGATCATCTTCAATTACAACTTCAATGTCATTATTGCCTTTAAGCGCTAATAAGAAACCATCTCGGACATCAATTCCCAATCCAGATCCCCCACCAGATAATGTGGTGATCATCCCGACCTTCGCTTTGTGATCATCTGCAAAAACCGGCAATGCAATAACAGCACTTAACGCAAACATACTTATCAGTTTTTTCACTTTTTGTTCCTCCCAAAACATATTTAATACGGTCAATAATATCCGCATGATTAATAACGCTTTAATTATTCGTACTAGTCAAGAAGGAAAGCTTGAATGGCTTTAGCCATTTTTTGTCCAAAACGTTGATGATTTTCTTTATTCCAGTGAATTGGATCAAGCTCAGATGAAGAGCCAAATTGGTTACCATCAATCATATTTATATTCACAGCATTGCAAGCCCGTTTCAAAGTATCCACTAATAAAATTGATTTTTCATATGCCCCTACCCATTCCTCAAATCTGTCCCATTTTAAGTCACTTACTCTTTGCCCAATTATTAGTGGACAAATTACGCTTACATTAGGCGTTTGATCAGAAAACCATCCACCTCTACCTGCAGGTGTAGATCTAGCAATTTCCGCAAGGTTAACAATTGCTCTTGATATATCATTTATATTTCTATCAAACTTTGCTTTTAAGTCATTGGTTCCAAGCATTATTAGGACATGATCTAGCGGTTGGTGTGATAATAAAACTGCCTCAAGAGTTGCCTCCCCATTAAATGATGATCCTAATTCTGGATCAGCAAGATTTGTAGTTCGCGCAGGAAGACACTCCTCTATTAAAGTGATTGAAAGGTCGTAAGATAAATGTTTGTCCATTTCAACTGGCCAGCGATCTTGAAAACGTTCCCCACTACCATCATCTAAATATCCCCAGCTATTTGAATCTCCATAAACCAAAATGCGCTTATTTTCAGACATTAGTTTCCTCAATTAAAATAAATCGATATTACTCTAATATTAAATACACATAAATTAATTTTTATATAGTTGTGTTATGTCTTTGAGTTGAGAAAATTTACGTAAGATGATATAATCAACTGTATTTATTATATTTTTCTAAATAAAATATGATAATGAATTTTATATTTTTAATTTAAACGAAAAAAAGCGAACATTCTTTATTGAAGTTTCATCTGAATTAGTGTTCCATAATATTTCTAAATTATAGAGTTCATTACATCTGAAATGGTTAATTAACTAGTTAATCTTCTGAACAGATATAATTTTAAAAAAAACAAAAAGGGAAAAAAATGATTAAATTATTTAAAACAGCTGCCTTAAGTGCTGTATTAGCGCTTGGTCTTGCAGGGAACGCATCTGCCCAAGACATAAACTTCTTTACAATAGGAACAGGCGGAACAGCTTATACTTATTATCCTGTTGGCGGTGTGATTGCTAATGCAATTTCCAAACCACCAGGCTCACGTGAGTGTGGCAAAGGTGGATCTTGTGGCGTTGATGGCCTAATAGCCTCTGCAGTGTCTTCAAGAGGTTCTGTCGATAACGTAAATGCAATAATTTCTGGTTTGCGTAATTCTGGCTTTGCACAGTCTGATGTTGCTTATTGGGCTTATACCGGAACAGGCACCATGGAAGGAAGCAAGCCTGCTACTGATCTAAGAACAATCGCAGCATTATTTGAAGAACATATTCACCTAGTTGCTTTAGCAGACAGTGGTATCAACTCTGTGGCAGACTTAGCTGGTAAGCGCGTTTCATTGGATGAGCCTGGATCTGGCACATATGTAGATGCAAATTTAATTTTAGAAGCAAATGGCCTATCTTCTGATGACGTTACAGCAGAAGCACTTAAAGGTGGTGCAGCCGCTGAAGCATTGCGTAATGGTAAAATTGATGCATTTTTTGTAGTTGCTGGATACCCAACTGGTTCTCTAGTTGAATTAGCATCTGCAGCTGACATTAAACTTGTACCTATCGATGGTGCGGGCGCTAGTGCCTTGACTGACAAGTATGGTTTCTTTGCTTCTTCTGATATTCCAGCTGGAACATATGAAGGCGTAGCAAAAACTTCAACAGTATCAGTTGGCGCTCAATGGTTTACCTCAGCGTCTGAAGATGAAGAGTTAATCTATAATATCACAAAAGCGTTATGGAACAAAGAGTCTCGTAAATTACTTGATGTGGGTCATGCCAAAGGTAAAACTATAACTCCAGATACAGCTTTAGCTGGTGTAGGTGTTCCTTTACATGCAGGAGCAGAACGTTTCTATCGTGAAGTTGGTTTAGTTAAATAAATCATAAACAAACAATTAGGCCTCAGGCGCTCATGTGCCTGAGGCTATATTTTTTTCTTACATGGAACTAATTATGTCTACAGACACCACTCCTGAACTTACTCCAGAACAGCTAGCTGATATTGAACGTAAATTTGACCCTGAAACAGCATTTCGCCAAACTGGAAAAACTTTAGGGTTTATGATCTCATTGATACTGGTTTTAATGTCAGTTTATCATTTTTATGCATCAGGATTTGGTTTGGTTCGCGAATTAGTTCACCGTGGCATCCACTTATCATTTGTTTTAGGACTAGTGTTTTTATTATTTGGAGCACGAAAAACTAGCGATACATTATCCCCCAAGGCTTGGTATAGGCTTGATGGAATTCCATTAATTGATATTATTTTTGCATTTTTGGCTGTCACAGCTGCTATGTATTTACCATTATTACCTGCATCAGCTTTGGCACAACGTGTTGGCAACCCATCACAATTTGATGTTTTCATGGGTTCAGCTTTACTCATTCTTACTCTTGAAGCTGCCAGGCGAAGTGTTGGACCTACGCTTCCAATTATTGGTTTGATTTTTATCGGGTTCGCATATTTTGGCCCTATAATGCCTGGCGCACTAAAACATGGCGGATCATCCTGGCTCGGCATTGTTAATCATTTATACATGACAAACCAAGGCATCTACGGAATTGCCATAGGAGTAATGGCTCAATATGTTTTCCTTTTCATTTTATTTGGTGTTTTGGCTACGCGCATTGGTCTAGGTCAATTGTTTATAGATATGGCAATGGTAATTGCTGGACGATATTCTGGTGGCCCAGCAAAAGTTGCAATTTTTTCAAGTGCTTTTATGGGAACAATATCAGGCTCATCAATTGCTAATACTGTCACAACCGGCGCACTTACCATCCCAGCAATGAAGCGCGTTGGTTACCCAGCACATTTTGCGGGTGCTGTTGAGGCTACATCTTCAACTGGCGGTCAAATTACTCCTCCAATTTTGGGTGCTGCAGCATTTATAATGGTCGAATATTTAGAGATCCCACTGCGTGATGTACTAGCCGCAGCACTTTTTCCTGCTTTACTGCACTATTTTGGCATTTTCATTATGGTGCATTTAGAAGCTAAAAAATTAGGCTTACGTGGATTGAGATCAGAAGAATTACCAAGGCTTGGAATAGTTTTAAAAGATCATTGGCTTAGCCTTATTCCACTACTCATCTTAGTCTACATGATCCTATCGGGCAAAACTCCAGATTTTGCAGCAGTTTATGGCATCATTGCATGTGTTGTTGTTGGCTTCCTTAATCCCAACCACAGGCTTTCTTTAAAAGATTTATGGGATAGTTTGGCAGCTGGCGCAAAAAATACTTTGGCGGTAGGTGCAGCAGCAGCAACAGTAGGAATAGTCGTAGGTGTAGTCACCTTAACTGGTGTTGGCTTTCGATTGGGATATGTTGTTGTTCAGACAGCAACAGACATTGGTACGCTTTTGAGCTCTCTGCCCTTACTTGGTTATTTTAGCGTAGCTCAATGGGCATTGTTTACCTCTTTAATCTTAATAGCTATCTCATGCATCATAATGGGTGCAGGAATACCTACAACGGCCACATACATAATATTAGTAGCTGTGGCGGCGCCAGCATTAGCTGTGCTGAATGTAGAGCCAATTGTAGCACATTTCTTTGTTTTTTATTATGGCGTATTAGCAGATATTACGCCCCCAGTTGCATTGGCTGCATATGCCGCCGCAGGTATTGCTGGTTCCAACCCATTTAAAACTGGTAATACTGCATTTCGGCTCGGAATTGCAAAAGCTCTTGTACCTTTTGTTTTTGTTTATTCACCGGCTTTGTTACTTATTGCAGACGGTTTCACTTGGTGGTTGTTTACAGTTACACTTATTGGAGCAATGTTAGGAATAGCATCTCTTGGGGTTGCATTCTCTGGGTACTTTATTTCTTCATTACAAAAATGGCAGCGTTGGTGGGTAGCAATTGTTTCGTTCTTTTTTATTGCACCAGGTTTAGCAACCATGGCCATAGGACTGGTGCTAATGCTTCCAATTCTTTTCATGCAGATTAAGGAGTTTAAAATTAAAACAAATAATTTTATTGAATAGACATATTGATTTAAAAGAATTCTTAAATTAGTTTTTAAAAAACAAGACATACCGTAGAGATAATTCTTATAAATTCTTCCTAAAGGCCGCAAATGCCTGACTTTACTAAGATTGCTATAATAGACCTTTCAAACCCTCATGATAGTGTCGTATCAAAATTTGCAGATGCATATTCCACAGCAGGATTTGCTTATATAAAAAACCATAGCGTTTCTCAATTACTTATTGATGAAACTTTTAAAGCTTCGAAAAATTTTCACAGATTGAATGAAGCAGAAAAGCGGACAATATTACTTGATAAAAACCATCGCGGATACATTCCAATAAACACCTCAACTGATGTTAATTCAAAACTTGCAGATGTAAAAAAACCAAATCAATCTAGCAGTTTCATGATGATGCGTGAAAGCGATGAAAAACCACATGAATATCTATCAGGCCCCAATCAGTGGCCTGATATTGTTGGTTTTCGTAATACGTTAACTGCTTACACAGAACAAATGTCCACCTTAGGAAAACGTCTCATCAGTATTGCTGCGGAAGCTTGCAATGCCAGACCCAATGAACTTATGCCGGCATTTAATTTACCTACTACATGGCTTAGATTATTGCACTATCCACCAAGTCCAATACTTAGCCCTGATGGTTTATATGGTTCCGCACCACATACTGATTTTGGAGCACTTACACTTCTTGCACAAGATGGTATTGGAGGTCTACAAGTCCAAACGCCCCATGGTGATTGGATCGACGTCCCTAAAATTGATGGTACATTTGTGGTAAACGTTGGTGACATGCTCAACCGGTTATCTAACGGTTTACTTAAATCTACGCCTCATCGAGTTATAAACCGCTCAGGAAAAGAGCGGTACTCAATTCCATTCTTCTTTGATCCACACGTCAATACAATCATAAAACCTCTAAAAGGTACGGGTGATCCACAGTTTGAACCAATGCATTTTGGTGATTTTCTGCGATCTGAGCTTGGCGCAAGTTACGACAGCCACAAAAAATCAGCTAATCAAACATAATAATAAAATACTTTTCATTAGTAGTTATTAAGCTGAAGGATCTATTACTTATCTAGATTTAACTAATTTTGTTAGCCAATCTGGATCCATTTCAGGAACAGAATTAAGTAAAAGTTGAGTGTATTCTGGATGTGGTGGCGACATAATTTCACTCTTCAAACCCTGCTCGATTACTGCTCCTTGATACATGACAACTATTTCATCTGAAATCGCATTAACAACAGCAATATCATGTGTGATGAACAGATACGTAATATTGTACTCTTTTTGTAAATTCAAAAGAAGTTTCAATATACCTTCTTGGACAATTTGATCTAGTGCAGACGTAACTTCATCACAAATGATGATTTCAGGATCAGCCGCAAGTGCGCGAGCAATACAAACGCGCTGCTTTTGACCCCCCGATAACTCACTTGGGAAGCGATCATAGAAACTCTCATCAAGTTCTATCATTTTCAATAGCTCAAGAATTCTTTCCTGCTTTTGCAATCCGGAGAGCCCGTGATAAAACTCTANAGGTCTACCAATAATTTCNGCAATTGTTTGCCTTGGATTCATTGCAGTATCCGCACTCTGATAGATCATTTGAATGCGTTGTAATTGATCTTTTGTACGGTCTTTAAGTTCTGCAGGGAGTGCGCCACCATTAAACTCAACGTTGCCGACCATTGGCGGCAACAAACCTGTTATTACCCTAGCCGTTGTTGATTTTCCTGAACCACTTTCACCTACAACGGCAACTGTACGTCCACGTGGGATTTTTATATTTACATCATGTAATACTTTTAACGAGCCATTATAGGCAGCATCCACATTGTTTATCGATAATATAATGTCATCACTGGGAGCTTCAGCTTTTTCCAATGCACGTACTGACCAAAGAGACTTAGTATATTCTTCTTTGGGGGATTTAAGCATCTTACGAGTATCAGCTTCTTCCACCTCTTTACCATAACGCAACACTTTAATTACATCAGCCATTTGCGCAACCACTGCTAAGTCATGAGTTATATATAGTGCTGCAGTATTAAATTTTTCTACTATAGAACGCATCGCCACCAACACTTCTACTTGAGTTGTAACATCAAGAGCTGTTGTTGGTTCATCAAAGATAATTAGATCAGGGCGTGGCGACATAGCCATGGCAGTCATCATACGCTGTAATTGTCCTCCAGAAACTTGATGAGGGTATCTATCACCGATATTTTCAGGATCAGGCAATTGTAATTGCTTATACAAATCACGGGCATCTGCCTCTGCTAAATCTCGCGATTGTAAATTTTGATTGAGACTTGCTTCAACTGTTTGATTTAATAATCGATGTGCAGGGTTAAAAGAAGCAGCTGCTGATTGTGCAACATATGCAATGCGAGTACCCCAAAGAGATCGTTTTTCATCTTCACTTGCGGTTATCAAATCTTTTCCATCAAAAACAACAGATCCAGATGTAATTTTGCACCCAGGTTTAGTAAATCCCATACTAGCTAAGCCAAGTGTGGATTTACCTGCGCCAGACTCACCTATCAAACCCATAACTTCGCCTCGATGGAGAGTGAGATCAATGCCTTTAATAATTTTATGCCAACGCTCATCAGAAAAGCCATCTATTCTGATATCTTTCATTTCAAGAAGAATGTCACCTTTTTTGCCATGCTTAGTGCTCATCGTTTAATCCACTTGTTATGTGCAAAAACCAATCAACTACAAAATTCACAGCTACAGTTAAAAGTGCAATAGCGCCCGCAGGNATCATCGGAGTTAATGCAGCCGTGAGATCATATTTAGCAAATTGTATCATAGATGCATTATCACGAACCATTGACCCCCAATCTGCTGTTGGTGGCTGAATGCCAAGNCCTAGAAAACTCAAAGCCGCAATTGTTAGGAAAACAAAGCTAAAGCGAAGTCCAAACTCAGCGATTAATGGAGGCATGATATTTGGCAATATTTCTCGCCTCATTATCCACCCCAATTTCTCACCGCGTAGTTTCGCCGCTTCAACATAGTCCATAACAACAACACTCACTGAAACTGAACGTGTAAGCCTAAACACGCGCGTACTGTCTAAAACTGCAATAATCATAATTAAGGATAAAATACTGGATCCAAAAATAGTTAGAAGCATAAGTGCAAAAATTAATCCTGGAATAGCCATTAATACATCAACAAAACGACTTAAAAGTTGATCTAACCAACCTCCAGAAATGGCTGCAATCAATCCAAGAGAGCCTCCAATTGCAAATGAAAGTAAAGTCGTTGCAAGAGCTATTCCAATAGTATTACGAGCACCGTAAATTAATCTAGAAAATATATCCCTTCCAATTTGATCAGTTCCAAAGACAAAATCCCCACCCCAAGGAGCAAATGATGCAGGAAATATCTCAGCCTCACCATGAGGTGCAAGCAGAGGTGCGAAAATTGCAACAAACAAATATATTGCAATTACAATTAACCCAAACCAGGCTGAATAAGGCGCCTTTTTGAGTTCAATCTTGGCGATTTGTATCCAAGTACGGCGTTCTCGAATTTGACCTATTTCTGCTGCGGCAGAGTAAGCTTGAGGTGTATCTGTCATCTTGGATGCAACAATCTTGGGTTCGTGACTATACCGATAATATCTGCTGTCAGATTAAGTAAGATATAGGTTGTTGCAAATATTAAAGCACAAGCTTGAACAACTGGAATATCACGAGTTGTAACAGCATCTACCATCAATTGACCAATGCCTGGATATACAAAAACAACTTCAACCACCACAACTCCAACAACCAAGTAAGCTAGATTAAATGCTATAACAGTCGCAATAGGCGCCCATGCATTAGGAAGCGCATGACGCATAATGACCTTTGCTTTTGACAATCCTTTTAATTGTGACATTTCAATATATGGGCTTGCTAATAAATTTATAATTGCAGCGCGTGTCATGCGCATCATATGAGCAACAATTACAAGTGTTAAAGTTAGTGCTGGTAATATACATTTATATATTCGATCAATCAATTCAGTTTCAGCATTTACGTTAGCTAAAGATGGAAATACTGGCCATAAAGATGCGAAAAACAAAATTAATAAATACGCTAAGAAGAATTCTGGAAAAGAAATTGTTGTAAGTGTTACAGCATTTACAGAGCGATCATAAAATGAATTGCGGTAAAGCGCAGCTGTAATTCCAAGAACCAAAGCTAATGGAACAGAGACTATTGCAGCCATTCCAGCAAGAAAAAGTGTGTTGCCTAATCGAGGCGCAACCAAATCCACAACAGCTCTTGATCGATCAACTCCAGATGCACTTCGCCCAGAGAATGAGTATCCAAGATCTCCTTGAGCAACCGCTCCAATCCAATCAAAATAACGAATATATGCAGGCTTATCCAAGCCAAGCTCTGCTCTAAAAGCAGCTACAGTATCTTCTGTTGCAGCTTGTCCAAGAATTGCTTGAGTAAAATCACCAGGTAAAAATTCAACAGAGCTAAAAATTATTAGTGAAACAAAAAATAGTGTTACTAAACCTAATAAAAGGCGTTGAATAATAGTACCCAAAATTGGATGCACAAATAAATCCTCCCTTAAACGCGAAGACTATCCGCATCATTTCTACAATTAAAGCTAGTGGTATGCATCTTGTAAAGATAAATCTTCATAATAAGAATTATTAAGCAGTATTATTTAAAGATAGTAGTAAAAGTAAAAAACGTTAACTTTGTAAATCAACAATAACTGTGCAACAGTAATCCAAGTAACGATTCTAAATAACTAATTATAACAAAGAATTGGGTACCAAAAATAAGGAGGGAAAAATTATGAAAAAACAATTTATATCATTACAAAAATTCAAGTTAACAACAGGTCAGATTGATCGTCGTCAATTTGTAATGTCAGCATTAGCTGCAGGTGTTGTCTTACCATCAGCTCTAACTATGGCAGATAAAGCTATGGCAGCTGCACCTAATAAAGGNGGCATCATGCGCTACGGTGTGGGNCATGGCTCTACAACAGATTCACTTGATTCTGGTACATTTGAAAATTCAATGATGACAAACACTGGTATGACATTTGGCAACCACTTAATGGAAATTGGTAGCGACGGACAGTTACGCCCTGAATTGGCAGAAAGTTATGAATCATCAGACGCCAAAACTTGGATATTTAACTTACGCCAAGGTGTTGAATTCCATAATGGCAAAACCTTAACTGCTGAAGATGTGGTTGCTACATTTGATTATCACCGCAACGAAGACAGTAAATCAGCTGCAAGAGGGCTTCTAACTGCAGTCACTTCTATTAAAGCTGACGGTCCAAATAGAGTTATTATGGAATTAAATGCTCCAAATGCAGGCTTCCCATATATCGTGAGTGATTACCATTTATTGATCAAACCATCAAAAGATGGNAAAATTGACTCACAATCTGGCATCGGTACTGGTGGGTATGTTTTACAAGACTTTGAACCAGGCGTTCGCGCTACATTTAAACGTAATGCAAACTATTGGAAAGAAGGCGCAGCTCATTTCGATGAAGTTGAAATGATTTCGCTACTTGATACTGCTGCTCGTCAAAGCGCGGTAATGAATGGTGATGTTGATGCAATCGACCGTGTCGATCCAAAAACTGTTGCACTGCTTGCACGCGTTCCAACACTTGAAATTTTGGAAATAGCTGGCACACTACATTATACTATGCCAATGCGTGTCACTTCAGAGCCATTTGATAATCTTGATCTTCGTTTAGCTCTTAAGCATTCAATCAAGCGCCAAGAATTGGTTGATAAAATCCTACTTGGGCATGGATCACTTGGTAATGATCATCCAATCTCTACTGCAAACCCATTCCATGCGTCTGGTTTACCTCAACGGGAGTTCAATCCAGAACTAGCTATGAAGCACTATAAAGCTTCTGGGCACAGCGGTACAATCCAACTATCAGCGTCTGACGCGGCATTTGCAGGTGCAGTAGATGCAGCACAATTGGTTGCAGCATCAGCAAAAGAGGTAGGAATTGATATTGAAGTTGTACGTGAACCATCCGATGGTTACTGGTCAAATGTTTGGAACAAAAAAGGCTGGTGCACATGCTACTGGGGTGGACGTCCAACAGAAGACTGGATGTATTCATCAGCATATGTGGATGATACAGAATGGAACGACACAGATTGGCGCTCAACACCTGATGCAGTTAAATTCAACAGTATTGTTAAAGAGGCACGTGCTGAACTGGATGTTGATAAACGTCGATCAATGTACGAAGAAACTCAGAGACTTATCGCTGATGACGGTGGTGCAATTGTACCAATGTTTGCAAATCACATTCACGCAGTTAGCAAAACTATTGCTCATGGTGATAATGTTGCAGGCAACTGGTCATCTGATGGTGGTAAGTTTGCTGAACGTTGGTGGAAAGCGTAATTACTACTTAATTCATTAACTAAAAAGGCGGCTATTTTATAGCTGCCTTTTTTTATCTATGAGTTCGTAATGGACCATTCTTATTAGTATTTTTTTTGGCAATTGCCTCTCGCCATAACATCAACAAGCCACTACTTAAAATTAAAGCTATTCCTGTCCATGCCACGCCGTCTGGCCACTCATTAAATATAGCTATTCCCCAGAAAACTGCCAAAACAAGAGCAACATATTCAATTGGCGCAATTATAGCAGCTTCACTTAATCTGTAAGCCTGGCTAATTGTATAACCACCTACGGCACTCGCAATTCCAATACATGNCATTATTATCAAATCAAATTGATTGGGCCAAACCCAAGGCCGCAATAAGAATTCAAGTGCAGAACTATCTTGATCTGCATATTTTCCATCCCCAAAGGCAAGCCCCATAGTGATGGAGACAATAATAAAGGTAAATTGTAAGTAAAATGACATAGTTGAAGCTTTTTCATCTCTACCCATTTTGCGAGTTAATATATGTAAACTCGCATAACAAAAAGCTGCCCCAATTGGAAATAAACCAGCTAATTGGAAACTATTAAGAGATGGCCTCAACATAACCACTGCACCAACGAG
>JGI24928J39210_1000056_pt1 | contig 19965 bp, 17 predicted proteins | sample AOAMet2_C43A7_35_2_FD_39210 | JGI IMG/M metagenome (IMG submission 39210) | reverse complement strand
TTCGTTAAACATATCTTCTTTTACAAATCTTGTATAATCTTCATATTCTTGAACATTTACATCCATGTTTTTATGCCTGTCTAATCTTAACCATTCATATGAAAACCCATTAATTAAATTTTCAATTTTAGAGTTTTTGATCATACGATCAATTTGACTGGGTAAGTTTCTATATAGCCTCCCCTTAGAAGCCAGTTCTATTAACTTATCATCAGGCGGAGAATTCCATAAAAAATATGAAAGCTGAGAGGCTAAATAATATTCATCATCATATTCCCCAGAATTTAGTTTCATAGGCTGATTTAAATAAATAAAATTTGGTGAGCAAAGGATAGCAATCAACACCTCTTTTACACCATCCTCAAAAGAATCAAAATCGCTTCTAATATTCTTCCAAAAAGTTATATAACGATCAAGTTCACTATCATTTAGTGTTCTTCTAAATGCTCTTTCCATGAACTTTTCTATGACTTCATTGGCATATGCTTCCTCATTATTTTGATTCTTAGATTTAAAAAATATTTCCGTGTAAGATTTTGGGGGCCACACTGGATAGTAAGGAGCTTCAAATTCTACAGATTTAATTAATAGAGGCGGTCCTTTTAAACTACTTTCTTTAACTAAATGATTATTCCATAGTCCAAAAGTTACAATATTAGCAAGCTCTCCACTTACATCATCACTAGCCATAGGAACAGGGAGGTTTTCTAACATTCCTGTAAATTCAAAAACCTGTGAGTCTTCCATTGAATTTTTTACCTCGATTGGCTTAGACAGTGCTTTATAATCCATCCCATCATCTGTTCTTGATCCTGCAAATGCTAATATTGAAGGGTTTACTCTTTCATATTGAAAATTATTCTTTTGGGATTCCTTTTGTAATGTTTTTGGCAATGGATCGTCTTTAGCTATTGGAGTAAAAATCAACTTACTGAAGCCAACAAAAAATTTCCCTCCAATAAATCCTTTGTGTTTACCTTTTGTTAGATACGCTAAAGTTACTGGGGTTGTAATTTCTTCTAATTTTTCGTTTTGATTTATATTTAATCTTTTACTTATAACCCCTTCTTCTTTTCGACCTAAGAATCTAACGTGGTATGAGGGCATTACATCATTTGAAACGTAAGGATGAACTAAATCAATTTTATATATCCCATCAAAAGGAACATCATATGTAAATTCAATTTCAGAAAATGTTGCAAACTCTTTGGGAATTAGATTTTTATTATCAAATGTAAAGCTGTTCTTTATGTTTAAATCTTTTGCATTAACTGAAAAAGAATTCTCAAAGTCTAAAGCTGGTTCTTTTTCTCTCAAGTCAATAAGTCTTTCAATAGATAACGAATTATATCCTTTAGAGGCTTCAACTCTAAAAGCATACTTGCCCTCTCTAGGAAAATCTTCTTTAATTAATAGTTTTAAATTGGGAGAAGGTCCTTGCCAAGATTTTGGCGTGACTTCTTTTGCAGGCAGTGCAGAGTTTAAAATCATTCCCTCGTCAACAATATAATACCTATTACTTGCCGATCCTCTCATTCCTATACCTATTTTATTTTTTAATACTTTAATAGAATCGCCAATGCTGGAAGATTTCTTTACAGGCTTACCATTCATGTCAAGAATTTGTACATCAAAATCTTTATTGTTTATAGGAGCTGTCTGATAGCCTCCAAATTCTGCGCCTAAAACGTCATCTCCTTTGTTTTTCCCAAGAACAACTTTATATCTTCTAGATTTTGGTTTTTCTCCTTTTACCAGAGCCTTGTCCAACGCTTCACGAGCAAGCTTTTGGTAATAATCAATATGAAGTGATGAGGTTTGAAGAATATTGCCGTTATTCGTGAATCCCATTTTCGACTTACCGTCATCAGGCAAAAGATCTCCAAAATTTATGTAAACTCCTAATAACTCATTTAATGAGTTAGTGTATTGTGATTTTGTTTGCCTTCTCATCACTAGTTTACTATCTGTTTCTTTAGCTTCAGCTGCTTTATCTAAATTTTCAGTTATCCAATCAACTAAAATTCTTCTGTCATCCTCTGAAAGTTGTAGCTCGTCGCTTGGGGGCATTTCTCCAAGATTAATCTCATTTAACATCATATTCCATTTTTCAGCATCAAAACCATTAACCATGTCCCAATCAATATTATCAAACCTCATGTCTCCTTTTTGTTTTTCTTGTCCATGACATTTGTAACAGTAATTTTCTATGATTGGTTTAATTTGATTTGTATAATATGTTGCGCCTGTAGAAAGTGAATCAATTTTTCTGTCTACAACAAGATAATTTCTTTCATCATCAATATTTAAAACCTTCTTCATGCTTATAGGCATGTATTTAGTTAAATAGTCTTTGCCATGTGTAAGCTGTCCTCCAAAATGCCCCGTAAAAAGTAGAAAAATCACATTTGTATATAAAAATATTCTGTAGGTTTTTTTTGATTTTGAATTAAAATAAAGTAGCCAAACACACACTAAAGCTGTTAGCCAGCCTAGCCATTTATGAAGGTTTAACAGCTCATCATCATAATTTCCACTTGATGCTAAAACAAACCCCAAAATAGCTGATGGAATTACCGTTATAACTGAAAACCATAATAATATTGAACATGCTGAATCCAAATTAAGTTGTGGTCGATATGAATTAATAATTTCCATCACAAATAAAGCGGCCAAGCCTCCAATAGGTAGGTGCAAAATAATTGGATGAAATCTTCCAATAAAAAAAACAAAAGTATTGTTCACTGTTCCATCAAGTGGAATTAACAATAGGCCAAATAACACTAAAGACAATATCGCCGGGATTTTAATTTGTTTTTTCATATGCTGAACTAAATTATAATTCCTTTCAGTTTATGTAATATAAGAATTTTTGAAAGAATTTTAAACCCTCAATTATTATGTAAATTATGTTACAAAACAAAAAAACAGTAAAGAGGTTTTTGCATTTTAAGGAATACTTTTTTCATATCTTTATAAAATGAAAAAAATTGTCTTATTAATCTTTTTTATTCCATTATTATCTCTAGCACAAANCGGAGATTTAAAATATTATGGTGAAAAAATTAGTNCCCAAAACACTGTAACCCTGAAAGGATTGATTAACCANGCAAAAGACAAATCTCTTGCCAAGGTTAATGGAACTATTTTATCTTCTTGTCCAAAAAAAGGATGTTGGATGCAGGTTCAAGTTGAAACGGATACTATTCAAGTAACCTTNAAAGATTATGGNTTTTTTGTTCCTAAAACAGGGCTTGAAAACAAAAAAACCGTATTGGAGGGGTTTGTAAAACAAGACACAATTAGCATTAAAATGCTTAGGCATTATGCTGAAGATGCTGGAAAATCCAAGTCTGAAATTGAACAAATAATAAAGCCTGAATTTAAGCTCTCATTTATTGCTAACGGAGTNATAATTAATTAACATTTATCAAAATTTAATGAAGAAATTNTTTTCTTTTCTTTTCTTTTTAGCAATTATTTCTTGTTCAAAAGATCCGATTTTATACACTCTTACNACCTCTNCTAATCCAACAGAGGGAGGTACTCTTTTGCCAAGCTCAGCGCAGTTTGAAGAGGGAGAAACCGTTGTTTTAAACGCAACCCCATCTGAAGAATACGTTTTCTTTAGTTGGGCAGGGGTGTCTGGAGAAAACAGTACCACAAGCATAGTAATGAACTCTGATAAGTCTGTAGTTGCTCTATTTGTGAAAAAACAGTACTCTTTAGAAATTTCCGTTGAGGGCGAAGGAGAAGTAACAGAAAAAATAATTAAAGCAGGATCTTCTACAGATTATAACAGCGGAACAATTGTTGAGCTTTCGGCCAATCCTGTAAGTGAGTGGGTTTTCGTCGAATGGAAAGGAGATCTGTCTGGCTCTGAAAATCCAACTCAAATTACAATCAATAAGCCTAAAAAAATAATTGCTGTTTTTCAAAAAAAACAATACCCTCTCAATATTGAAATTGAAGGAGAAGGTTCTGTTGAAGAAAAAGTCATTAAACCAGGTGTGCCCAATAGCTATAATAGTGGCACAGTTGTTTCCGTTAAAGCAATTCCTCAAAACGGTTGGTCTTTTTTAAAATGGTCTGGAGATGTTAGCTCTTTAGAAAACCCCATTGAAATTACGGTAAACATGTCTAAAAATATAAGAGCTGAGTTTTTTAACCCTCTAGATTTTACAGGCTTACCAATACTTTATGTTGATACTCAAGGAAGCGAAATCAATTCCAAAGATGATTATGTTGAAGGCAGTGTTTCGATTATTGGATCAAATGATTTTCCTGATCTTTCTTCAACTGAAATGAAAATTAAAGGTAGAGGTAATTCTACATGGTGGCAAGGAGGAATAGGTCGTCCCGATAACATGAAGAAGCCTTATCAAATAAAATTTGGAGACAAAACAAAAGTTCTAAATATGCCTAAAGACAAAAAGTGGGTTTTATTAGCTGAAATTTCAGATATTTCTTTGATTCGTAATAAAATAGTTCGTGAAATAGCTAACATGGGTAGCTTTGATTATGTTCCTCAATCCGAATACACAGAATTATTTATTAACAATAAACATGCGGGGACTTATTTAATTGGTCAAAAAGTAGAAGAATCTAAAAACAGAGTAAATATTGGAGATGACGGCTATTTGGTTGAAATTGATACAGATGCTCACGGCAGAATTGAAGAAGATGATGTTTATTTTCGTTCTAACGTTTGGTCATCTCACTATAAAGATGGAGTTTTCAACATAAAGGAGCCTAGTCTGGATTTTGATTCTGAAAAATTTAATTTAATTAAAGGTCATATTAATTCTTTTGAAGATGCTTTGTTTGGAGACAACTTTAAAGACCCTGATATAGGCTATCGTTCATTTATAGATTTACCAAGCTTCATAGATTGGTTTTTAGTGAATGAAATCTCAAAAAACCAAGATGCTGCATCTTTTTCGAGTATCTATTTTAACTATATCCCAGGTGAAAAAATTAAAATGGGTCCAATTTGGGATTTCGATCTTGCTTTTGGAAACGTGAATTATTCTAATGCTGAAAATCCTGAAGGATTTTGGATCAAAGATAATCTATGGTATAAGAGAATGTTTGAAGACCCTTATTTTAAACAAATGGTTCAAGAACGTTTTGACTATTATAACAACAATCTAAGTTTAATATTATCAAAAATCAGCGGATTTGAAACTTATCTTTCAAAATCTCAAAAGAAAAATTTTGAACTTTACCCTAGCCTATTAGATCCTAATTCGGAAGTTTGGCCTGTTCCGGCTAGATTCGATAATCATCATGGTTATGTTGAATATTTAAAAACTTGGTTAGATACCAGAATGGAATGGCTAAAAACTTGGCTTTAATGAAAGTTGTCTTTTTGACATAAAAATAATTTTTGGTATATTATTTGTTGATTATGTTACAATGAATACAATTGATTATCATTATAAAAACGCCTCTGTAAAGCTTAAAAACGGATCTACTGTTAATGAGCTTTATCAACAACTTTATAGGCTAGAAAAAAAAGAAGATTATGACGCATGTGCTGGAATTTTAAAGGCTATAAAAGAATTTTCTAAATGAAAAAATTATTAATGTTTTTTATGTTTTTTTCTATTATTTCTTGTCAAGAGAACTTCTCTGAAATAAAAAACATTATCGAAATTGAAGGGGATTGGGAGTCAGAATATGAAAACATTTCTGTTGATACCGACAAAATGATAATAACAGTAAACGACACTGTTAACTTAGTTTTGTCTTCAAGGCATTATGACAAGCCTTTAATTACCGTTTCTTCTGGTAGTGTGATGTTTTATGACGCAAGAGTTTCTATAAACAAATCTAAAAACTCAATAAAAATTAAAAGAATAAACGAACCTATTGAGATAACATATTTTAAAAAATGAAAAATCTAAATTTTATATTCTTTGTTTTTGTTTGTTCTTTTTTAAATTCCCAGACAATCAATGAAGTCTCTGTTAAAAAATATCTTTACACTCTTGCCAACGATTCAATGCAGGGTAGAAAAGCTGGAAGTCCCGGGATTGAAAAAGCTGCAAAATATATAGAACAGCAATTTTCTAAAATTGGACTAAAACCTTTTAATGGCTCTAGTTTTAGACAAACGTTTAAGCATATAAACAAACGTTCCGAAAAAAAAGAAGAATTAACTTTATTTAATGTCATTGGGTTGCTAGAGGGGACGACTCTGAAAGAAGAGTTCGTTGTTGTTTCTGCTCACTATGATCATCTTGGCCGAAAAAATATTGGAGAAGGAGATTTAATTTTTAATGGAGCCAACGATAATGCATCAGGCGTAAGCGCAATGATCATGTTGGCAGACTATTTCAAAAAAACCAAAATAAATAAAAGAAGCATTCTCTTTATTGCTTTTACCGCAGAAGAAATGGGACTTGTAGGCTCCAATCACTTTGGAAAAACNATTTCTGCAGANNCAATAATAGCTGGAGTTAATATTGAAATGATTGGTAAAGAGTCTCCATTTGGGCCTAAAACAGCTTGGCTTACTGGTTTCAATAGATCAGATTTTGGTAAAATTATTCAAAAAAATCTTTCTTTTTCTGAATACAAACTTTACCCTGATCCATACAAAAATTATAGATTGTTTTTTAGATCCGATAATGCTTCTTTGGCTAGACTAGGAGTGCCTGCACACACTTTTTCAACGAGTCCAATGGACAAAGATCTCGATTACCACAAGGTAAGCGATGAAGCAGAAACCTTAGATGTCAAGACTATTACAGAAACAATAAAAGCAATAGCTACAGGAATTAGATCCATTATTTCTGGTGATGATACCCCNTCAAGATTGATCTTATAGTTTTTCAATCAGAATTCTCTTTGATTCTTTAACACAATCTTTTATCTTGTAGAAGTAAGAAATTTTACTTTATATGAATTCAAAAAAATCAAGAAGAAGCTTCATAAAAAAAACATCAGCAGTTGGTGCTGGGTTTTTTATCGTTCCAAGAAATGTGTTGGGAGGAGTTGGCTATACCTCTCCAAGTGATCAACTAAATTTAGCTGCGATAGGTTCTGGTGGGAAGGGTATAAGTGACATCGCCAATGCTTCAGTAAACGGCAGAGAAAGGGTAGCTGCGCTTTGTGATGTTGACTTTTCCGGAAGCGCTTCTAGATCTGTTAAAAGATTTCCGAAAGCTAAATTGTATGCAGATTTTAGAGAAATGCTCGACAATGAAAAAGATATTGATGCCGTAACAATTTCAACACCAGACCATGTTCATGGTCCTGCTGCAGTTTATGCAATGGAAAGAAATAAACATGTATACGTTCAAAAACCAATAACACATAATATTCGCGAAGCTAGAATACTAACTGAGCTTGCTAGAAAACAAAAAGTTGTTACTCAGATGGGAAACCAAGGNGGATCAAATCCTTTATTAAAAATGGTTCAAAACTGGATTGATTNAGGAAAAGTCGGCAAAATCTCCGAGGTTAAAGTTTGGACCAACAGACCGGTTTGGCCGCAAGGAGTAAAAATGCAAACTCCCAACCCTAGCTTAAAGCCTGATTCACTAGACTGGAATTTATGGCTCGGGCCTGCAAGGCAAAAACCATACACTCCAAACCTACACCCTTTCAATTGGAGGGGATGGTGGGAATACGGAACGGGCGCACTTGGTGATGTAGGTTGTCATTTAATAGATATTCCTTTTAGAACATTAGGGTTAAAATATCCCAAAAGTGCTGAATGTAGCGTTGGAAGTGTTTTTACCAAAATGTGGAATCCTGATTATCATCCGGAAGGCTGTCCTCCATCTTCTTTAATTACTTTAAATTTTGATTCAACTGAAAAAAGCAAGAGTCCAATAGAGTTGACGTGGACAGATGGCGGGATTAGACCTCCGCACCCAGACATTATACCGGCTGACAGTGATATTGGAGGGCCAGACAGTCAAAATGGAGTGCTAATGATTGGAGAAAAAGGCATTATTTCTACTAATATAAATGACAGCTCTCCGCTAACCCCTAAGCTTTATCTTTATGATGGACAGACAGAATTTGGGCCTGAAACGGAAGACATGCCCGAACCTGAATATGGTCACCAAAGAAAGTGGGTAGACGCCTGTAAAGCTGGTTTTAGAAGTAAAGAACATCTTGATTTAACCTCATCATTTGATTACGCCGGTCCAATGACCGAAACAGTTTTAATGGGTAATCTTGCAATTAGAAGCTACATGCTTAGAAATNAAAAATCTAANGGANGTTTTGATTATTATGCAAGAAAAAAATTACTGTGGGACGGGGATAATATGAAAATTACAAATATTGAAGAGGCAAATCAATTTGTAACCAGAGAATATAGAGAAGGCTGGAAAATATAACATTAAATTGGCACTGTTTTTGACACTATTTTGACTATGAAAACAAATCTTTTTTGTCTTTTTTTTATACTCAGTCTTAGCTCAANTACTGCGCAAAAAATTTATTCTACTAACCAGCCATATAAAGCAGATATTAAAGTTTTTGTTGTCGAAAATGAGTACCAGGCTGATTTAAAAGTATACAAAGTTTCTCGAGCTTATGAGGCAAAGAAAAACTCAGGCTTATGGTATTTTTCTAACACTCCTTATGATTCTGACAAAAAAATTTATTTCTGTGAAAACGAATATGAAGCTGATTTAAAAGTCTTTTTTGTTGATTATAAGTATCAAGCTAAATGGAAAAGTTCTGAGAAAAAATTCCTATTATATTAATTCTTTTTGAAAGAATACCCATAAAATGAAACCGTATCAAAATCAAAACTCCTCTAAAAAAAAACAAGTTGAAAAAATGTTTGATTCAATTTCATTTGAATATGACAACCTTAACAGGTTAATTTCAGCAGGAAATGATGTTAAATGGAGGAAAAATATTTACAAAATAGCCGAACGTTTAAAGCCTGTAGACATTTTGGATATTGCCACAGGAACAGCTGACATAGCGCTAGAGCTTTCTAAAATAAAAGGATCAAAAATAACTGGTTTAGATATTTCTGAAAAAATGCTAGATGTAGGAAGGCAAAAAGTGACAGAGAGGAATCTTGAAAATAAGGTTTCTTTAGTTTCTGGAGATGCTGAAAACTTAAGTTTTTCTAAAAACACATTTGATCTTATATCAATTGGCTTTGGTGTAAGAAATTTTCAAAACCTTGAAAAAGGTCTTTTAGAAAGTTTTAGGGTCTTAAGAGAAGGTGGAACTTTAATTATTTTGGAAACGTCAGTTCCTCAAAACAGACTTGTAAAGTTATTTTATTTGCTTTTTAGTCGAACTTTTATTCCTTTGGTTGGTATTCTTTTCTCAAAAGACAAAAAAGCTTACAAATACCTACAAAAGTCCGCAGAAGAATTTCCAAGCGGAGAAAGTTTTAGTCAAATTTTAAAATCTTGTGGCTTTAAAAATGTTCATATAGTGCCACTTATGCTTGGAGCCTCGTCAATTTATGTTGCTAAAAAACACTGATGAAAAACAATACAAAAAAAGTTTCTAACAACAGCTTTTTTGAAGTCATAAACAATCTTCTTAAAAAAAAAGAATCTTTCATTTGTTCTCGCCTTCCCGGTTCAAAACAGGTTAATCTTAACTCTGGAATTGTAACAAAACTAAAGCGCTCAGAAATACAAGACAATGGAATCTTTGTAATGCCATTTATTGAAAAAAATTTAGGTTGGATGTTAAATCCCTCTTTAAATTACGAAACGATTATTGAAAAAAAATTAAATTCAAAAAACAATAATTTTTTGAACGTAAAAGACCTTGTCAAAAATGAAGAAAAGGAAAACTATACTCGTTCTGTTAAAAATTTAATAAAAGAAATTGATAAGGGAAAATTGTCAAAAATAGTATTCTCGAAAAAAATAACTTTAAAGCGTCCTAATTCAAATTGCGTTTCAATTTTTAAAAACATTCTTGATTCATACAATGATGCTTTCTGTTATTTCTTTTACACCCCAAAAGAAGGAGTTTGGTTGGGCGCTAGTCCAGAGCTTTTATTTAAAAAAGAAAAAAACTCTATTTTAACTATGGCTTTAGCAGGAACAAAATTCAATATTAGTTCAGAGTGGGGAGACAAAGAATATTCTGAACAAAAAATAGTTCAAGATGAAATAATTGAAAACCTTAGCCCCTTGTGCTCTTCTCTTTCGCTTGGAGAAACAGAGACGGTTTCTGCGGGAAAAATACAACACTTAAAAACAAGTTTTGAAGGAACAACCCAAGCCTCAACTATTAAACTTATTAATGCTCTTTTTCCTTCTTCTGCAATAGCTGGTTTCCCAAGAAAAACCGCCTTAAAATTGATTTCAAAGCATGAGTTACATGAAAGATCTTTTTATTCTGGTTTCCTTGGAGCATGTAAAGGCAATCACTCTTCTTTTTTTGTAAACTTAAGATGTCTTAATGTTAAAGATGACAAAATATCACTTTATGTCGGATCTGGAATAACAAAAGATAGCGACCAGACAATGAATGGATGGAAATTTTAAAAAAATCTGAAACAATGTTAAATGTTATTTTTTAACAACTTTTGTTTTCATTTTCTAAATTTGTTTCACAAATGATGTATCCAAAAATTAATTCCGCTCAAACGATTATTCTTTATTGTGAAAAGTTTGAGTTTTTCAATATTGTAATTTCTCCAGGATCAAGGAACGCTCCCTTAGCTATTGGCTTTGCCTCTAATAAAAAATTTGACTGTTATAGTGTTGTGGATGAGCGATCTGCTGGATTTTTTGCTTTAGGCATGTCACAGCAAACGCAAAAACCCACCGTTTTAATTTGTACATCTGGATCTGCACTTCTTAACTATTACCCCGCAGTTGCAGAAGCCTATTATAGCGACATCCCTTTAATTATTATTTCAGCTGATAGACCTGATTATAAAATAGGAATTGGCGACGGACAAACAATTCAACAAAAAAATGTTTTTGGAAATCATGTTGTTGATTTTAAAAACTTGGGTCAGGACGTTAATCATAGCGCTGATTCTGTTTTAGAAAGCAACAGTCAAAGCTTAATTCCTAATTCGTTAAATACAGCTGGGCTATTAAAACTTCAAAAAAACATTCAAAGCTCTAATGAAAAAATAATTGCTGGTTTGTTTGCAAAAACTTTAGAATTTTCAAGACCTGTTCATCTTAATGTTCCGCTTGAAGAGCCTTTGTCCGATTTTGTAAACCAACCTTCAATTGAGGTTAAAAGCAAAATAAAATATAGTTTAGAAAACAATGATCTTACTGTTTTTGACAACCCTCTTATAAAAGGCTACAAAAAAATAATGATTCTTTTGGGTTGTGCCGATAAAGAAGTGCTGAGTCAGAATGTAATAAATGAACTGTCAGGCTTTGAAAATATAGCAGTACTAAAAGAAACTACTTCAAACATAAATAACGCCTCTTTTTTTGGCAAAATAGATCAACTGATTGCACCAATTGAACTTTCTAAAAACAGCTCTGATTTGTTCAATAAATTAAAACCAGAACTACTGATTACAATCGGGGGAATGGTCATCTCAAAAAAAATAAAAACAATGTTAAGAGCATATAGGCCAATTGCTCATATTCATTTGGGGCATAATAATGCTAAAGACACGTTTTATTCAGGTGTGGAACATTTTAAAATTAATCCCGACTTGTTTTTTATAACATGTTTAAAGAAACTTGCCTTAAACTATAACTATAAAGAACTGTGGGAAGATCTTTCAAAAAAAAGAACCCTAGCTCACAAAAAGTATATTAAAAACTCTCCATTCAGTGATCTAAAAGTTTTTTCTCAGCTTGAGTCTAATATTCCACTTAATTATAATATCCAAGTTTCTAACAGCTCAACTATTCGTTACATGCAATTATTTGACTTTGATAAGTTTTCTAAAGTTAATTGTAATAGAGGAACTAGCGGAATAGACGGAAGTACATCCACTGCCGTTGGAGCTTCTGTTAAATCAATAACCCCAACTCTTTTGATAACTGGAGATTTAAGTTTTTTCTACGACGCTAACGGATTGTGGAACTCTCATATAAAATCTAATTTTAGAATTATAGTGGTAAACAATAATGGAGGTGGGATTTTTAAAATTTTACCAGGCTACAAAAACAATCTAATTTCAGCTGAGTTTATTGAAACAAGACACAAATTAACAACAAAACACTTGGCTAAAATGCACGGGTTTAATTATTTAAAAGCAACATCTGAAATTGGATTAAGATGGAGACTTAGAACGTTTTTTAACAAGTCCTCTAAACCAAAAATTTTAGAAATACACACAAACTCAGATTTAAGTTCAGATTTGCTAAAAAAATATTTTATTAATTTGAAATAAACATAAGTTCTGAAGGTTTAGAAAGCATTATATTTAATAAATTTTTACTATGAAAGCAGTTTGGGAGAAAATTAAAAGTTATTCAGATATTAAATTTGAATTATACAATGGAGTGGCTAAAATCACTATTAATAGGCCGAAAGTGTACAACGCTTTTAGACCTGAAACTAATATTCAAATGCTAGAGGCAATTGATGTTTGTAGAGAAAGGAATGATATAGATATTGTTGTTTTTACTGGTGAAGGTGAAAAGGCTTTCTGCAGTGGAGGGGATCAAAACGTGAAGGGCTCTGGGGGTTATATTGGAAAAGACGGTGTTCCTAGGCTAAACGTTTTGGATTTACATAAAAAAATTAGAGAAATTCCAAAGCCAGTGATTGCAATGGTTAACGGCTTTGCGATAGGAGGAGGACATGTGCTACACGTTGTATGTGATCTTACGATTGCAAGTGAAAATGCGGTTTTTGGGCAAACAGGACCTAAGGTTGGCAGCTTTGACGGTGGGTTTGGTTCNTCATATTTAGCTCGTCACGTAGGACAAAAAAAGGCTAGAGAAATATGGTTTTTATGCGAACAATACTCTGCAAAAGAAGCTCAAGAGATGGGAATGGTAAACAAAGTTGTCCCTTTAAAAGATTTAGAAAACACCGTTTTGGAGTGGTGTTCTATAATGCAAAAAAGAAGTCCGCTTGCTTTAAGAATGATTAAAAGAAGTTTAAACGCAGAGCTGGATGGTCAACACGGACTAATGCAATTAGCTGGTGACGCTACTCTTTTATATTATTTAACCGAAGAAGCTCAAGAAGGCAAAACCGCCTTTCTTGAAAAGAGAAGCCCTGACTTTAAAAAATATCCTAAATTTCCTTAATAATTAAATATTGTTTTTGAAAAATACTTCGTTACTAAAAGCATGGATTTCTGCAGCTAGAATCAGAACGCTTCCACTTTCTGTTTCAGGAATTTTAATTGGTTCTTCTTATGCGTATTTTTCAGAAAAATTTACGTTTTCTGTTTTTTTTATTGCAATTCTAACTACCATCTCATATCAATTACTCTCAAATTTTGCAAATGACTACGGAGATGGTGTAAAAGGCACTGACGACAATAGAATAGGCCCAAAAAGAACCGTACAATCTGGGCTAATATCTCGTGTTTTAATGAAAAAAGGTCTGGTTGTTTTGTCTTTAATTTCTTCATTTTTAACACTAACGCTCATCATTCTAGCTTTTGGATTAAACTCTTTTTACGTTTTAATTTTTGCTGCATTAGGTGGGCTAGCAATTTTCTCAGCCATTAAGTATACTGTTGGGAAATTTGCATATGGATATTTTGGGCTAGGTGATTTATTTGTTTTTATTTTCTTTGGATTAATAAGTGTTTTAGGATCAAATTTTTTATTTGACTCTGTTTTGGAATTCAAATTACTAAGCCCGTCAATTGTACTAGGTCTATTAAGTGTTGGGGTTTTAAATTTAAACAACATGCGGGATATACAAAACGATGCTGAATGTGGCAAAAAAACACTTGCTGTTGTATTGGGCACACAAAAAGCAAAACTTTACCACCTTTTTATTATAAGTTTTGCTCTTTTATTAATTTGCCATTTTCAATACGAATTAAATATTTCTTCTAATTCTCTTAATTTCTTTTTAATCATAAATTCATTAGGTCTGGTTTTTCACATGGCTAAGGTTCATAAAGTCTCTAGCCCTAAGGAATATGATAAGTATCTTAAAGTTTTGGCTTTACATGCGTTTCTTTTTTCTGTTTTGATTTCTTTATACTTTTTTAAGATTGTACTCTAATGAAAGCTTTTTATTTTAAACATATTTTAAACTTTCACAACCCTAGCGGAACTTCCAGAGGCGTATTAAACCATAAAGAAAGTTGGTTTATTATTATTTATAGTGATAATAAAACTGGCATTGGAGAGTGTAGTTTAATAAAAGGATTAAGCCCTGATCCCAAAAATAACTTTGAGCAAACGCTAAAAAAAGTATGTGAAAATATTTCAAAAGGATATAATGCTTTGTCGCCTAGTTTAAATTCCTACCCTTCAATATTATTTGGGCTTGAAACTGCCTTTCGTTCATTGGAGTCCTCAGACCCTATGGAGCTTTTTCCCTCTGAATTTACAAAAAATCAAGCCTCTATTCCAATAAATGGATTAATCTGGATGGGGGGGATAAACTTTATGATCAATCAAATAAAAGAAAAAATTGATGCGGGGTTTGATTGCATCAAAATTAAGATAGGTTCTCTTAATTTTAAAACAGAGATTGATCTAATTAAAAGCATTAGAAAAGAATATTCTTTAAAAGATTTGGAAATAAGAGTAGATGCTAATTGCGCCTTTTCTTTTTCAGAATCTCTGGAAAAACTAAAAAAATTATCTGACTTTTCTATCCACTCTATAGAACAACCTATACAAACGCGGCAATGGGAAAACATGGCGTTTTTATGTGAAAAATCTCCCCTTGCAATTGCTTTAGACGAGGAGCTAATAAACGTTTTGGACTCTGAAAAGCAGAAAATGATTGAATTAATTAATCCGGAATACCTAATATTAAAACCTAGCCTTCTAGGAGGGTTAAAAAAATGTGAAGACTGGATTACTATTGCAGAAAATAGTAATGTAAAATGGTGGGCGACTAGTGCGTTGGAAAGTAATATCGGACTTAATGCAATTGCTCAGTGGGTTTACAAAAAAACAACTAACATGAAACAAGGGCTTGGAACAGGGAAGCTTTTTTCTAACAATATTTCATCGCCTTACGTTATTAAAGAAGGACAGTTAAAATACTCTACAGAAAACAACTGGGATCTTTCGTTGTTTGATCATCAAAAAAAATTATTACTATAATGAGTTCGCATTTTTACGATACTAATTTTAAATTAAATGGTGTTTCTTACTCATTAGAATCTTTATTGTCAACCACAAAAATTAACCACAACTATTTTTTTCAATTTCTAAGAAAATGGACTGACAAAAGTTCAACTGTAGAGTTACAAACCTCTGGATCAACAGGCGTTCCCAAAACACTACACATGTCTAAAAGCAAAATGATTCTATCAGCCAAAAGAACAGGTGCGTTTTTAAATTTACAGTCTGGAGATAAAGCTCTTTGTTGCTTGCCTTTGGATTATATAGCGGGAAAAATGATGGTAGTAAGAGCTCTTGTTTTGGGGCTAGACCTTTACTTAATAAAGCCTTCAAAGAATCCTTTGAAAACATTTTCCTTTAGATTTGATTTTGTAGCATTTACACCATATCAATTGGAGCATTCTATACAGCACTTAGATAAAATTAAAACTCTTATTGTAGGTGGAGGGCCAATAAACGAAAAAACAAAAAAAACTCTCTATAAAAAGAAAACCAATGTTTATGAGACTTACGGTATGACTGAAACAGTATCTCATGTTGCCTTAAAGCATGTCAGCCAAGGGGAACAAGAGTTTAACGCGCTCAAAGGCGTTCGTTTTGAAACAAAAAATAATTGTCTTAAAATATTTTGCGATTCTATTTTAACAAAACCAATTATAACCAACGATGTTGTAAACCTAATCTCTGAAAAAAGATTTGTTTGGAAAGGAAGAGTAGACTTTGTTATTAATTCAGGTGCAATAAAAATTTATCCTGAAGAATTAGAAAAAAAACTAAGCCAAGCAATTTCAGTTCCTTTTGTTATTATGGGGGTGCCCGATGAAGAATTTGGAGAGAAAATTACAATTGTGTTTGAAGGAGAAACGCCACACAACTTTAAAGATTTGATTGAGGGCCTAGACTTTTTTGAGAAGCCAAAAAAAGTTTTTAATTTGGATGTCTTTCCTAGAAATAATAACAAGGTGTTAAGAAGAAAAATTATTACAAAAATATTGAAGTTGTATGAGTCAAACTAAAAGAGAAGAGTTTTGGAATACATTAACTCACTTTATAGGAATAGTTTTAAGTCTTATTGGCCTTCCGTTATTAATCTTTGCTAATAACAATTTATCTTCTTTTAGTCTTGCTAGTATTTTGTTTTTCGAATTTGGTTTGTTGTTTGTTTACATTTCGTCTACTCTTTATCATTACGTAGAAAACGTCGAACTTAAAAAAAAATTAAGAACATTAGACCACATAAGTATTTTTTATTTAATCGCAGGTTCCTACGCCCCTGTTTGCCTAATCACACTCTACAATGATTCTGGAATTGGGGTTTTTGTAGCGGTTTTAGCAATAATGTTTATAGGAACCTTTTTTAAGCTGTTCTATACTGGTAAACATGAAAAGTTTTCTCTTTTTTTATATCTAGCAATGGGATGGTTAATAATTTTTAAAATTAATACTCTTATTGATTTAATAGAATTTAATGGCTTGGCATTGATAGTAACAAGCGGATTACTTTATACTTTTGGAACTTTTTTTTATTCATCAAAAACAATAAAATATTCGCATGCCATTTGGCATTTATTTGTTCTTGGAGGTAGCGCCACTCACTTCTTTTTTGTTCTGTTTTTTGTTATATAAATCTTGTACCTTTAATTATGACTATGAGAAACTCAAGACGAAATTTTATAAAAAAAGGTGTTTTAGCAAGTCTTGCTTCAACATCTTCACTTTCTTTTAATAGCAATCTTTTAGATGACAAAATTATTGGTCACGGAGATTTTAAATTTAAATTAGACAAAAAGTGGAGCTCTCAAGACATCTATAAACATCCTGTTAATCATTGTCATGAAATGGTAATTGACCGTCGAAACAAGCTTTACATGACTACTACTCATGTTAAAAACAATATTTTAGTCTACAACAGAGATGGAAAAATTTTAGACTCTTATAATCTAAATCTGCCTGGCGCTCATGGCTTAACGCTTTCAAACGAGGGGGGAGATGAATTTTTATATGTCACCGATCCCGACAATAATAAATTTTGTAAAACAACTTTAAAAGGAGAAAAAATATTTGAATTTGAAGCCCCTAAAGAAATTTCAAAATACACATCAAAATCCATGTTTAAGCCAACAGAAATTACAGTGGCTTCAAATGGAGATTTCTATGTAGCAGACGGATATGGCTTGGATTATATTATTCAATATGATTATTCGGGAAATTACATTCGTCATTTTGGTGGTCGCGGAGATAACGATAATCAATTCGATTGTTGCCATGGCGTAACTATTGATACAAGAGATTCTAAAAATCCTTTTTTACTGATCACCTCAAGATCAAAAAACGAGTTTAAAAGGTTTACGTTGGATGGAAAATGGATAGAAACAATTAAGATGCCTGGGTGCTATATTTGCAGGCCTGTAATTAAAGACGGTTATTTGGCTTTTGCTGTTATAGTTACAAAAGACTGGGGAAGTTATGACGGAATGTTAGCTGTTCTAGATAACAACTATAAGGTTATTTCTATGCCTGGTGGAAACTCTCCAAAATATATTGGCAATTTACTTCAACGACCAGTACACGATAATGTAAGTTTTAGAAATCCGCACGATGTTTGTATTGATGATGATTGGAATGTTTATGTTCCCCAATGGAACTCGGGAAAAATATTTCCAATTAAATTAACAAGAGTCTAATTATGATCAAATATTTATTTTTATTATTATCAATCGCTATGTTTTCTCAAGGATACGAAACCCAAAAATATGAAGTCGTCAAACAAATAGAAAATATCGAAATACGCTTTTACCCCCCATCGTTAATGGCAAAAGTTAACTCAAGAGGTGGGTTTTCAAAATTATTTCAATATATCAGCGGGAAAAATGATAAAAGTGAAAAAATTGCTATGACAACACCTGTTCATATGTCTAGTGAAAACAACAAGTCTACTATGGAATTTGTATTGCCTTCCAAATATTCATTAGAAAATATTGCTATTCCAAACGATAAAAATATCGAGGTTTATAACTCTAAGCCTGGTTATTATGCGGCAATAACATATGGCGGTTATTCCAACTCAGAAAAAGTTAAAAAAAATCATTCTAGTTTATTAAATAAGCTTCAAGCTGAAAATTTTAAGATTTTGAACAGTCAACCTGTAGTGCTTTCTTACAATAGTCCTTATAAAGTATTTAACAGAAGAAATGAAGTTTTAGTTGAGGTTGAGTTTTAGGCCTCTGAGTCTTTAAAATTTATTTTTGGATCCATAATTTCACTAATTAATCTTTTTAGTTCTTTCTCAAAACTAACGATACTGGAACTGTCTATTAAATCTGTTTGTGAATTTTTAATTTTTAATTTCATAGTTCCATTGCTTAAGTTTCTAAAGGAAATTATTCCTGCTGAAATTTTTTCACATCTAGTGCTTTTATGATACATCCAAACATAGCACATTAACTGCATTGCTTTTGTTCTTAAGGTGTCACTACAAATCAAGCCCATGTCTTTAATTGTCAGATTACTGGAGCTAACTAAGCCTGTTTTATAGTCAATAATTCGAACTACTCCGTTTTTTTCATCAATTCTATCAATAACTCCAGTAATTAAAACCTTTGTACTATTTTTTAGATTTAAGGTTCCTTTTATTGGCTTTTCAAGAGCAATTATTTTTATTTTGCTTCCACTGTTTAAGTCGTTTAATTCGTTTTGGATTAAAACCCGTATCCCGCTTTTAATGACTTCAAAAAGTATTAAATTCTTGCCTGAATTAAACAATTCATTGTTTGCAGAAAATGAGTTTTTAAGAGTTTTATTAATATTTTGTAAAACTTCTTTTAAATCTTTTTTTTCTAAATATTTCCCGATAAAAGGTTTGTATAAAGATTCTATTGTTTCATGAAAAATTAAGCCTATTGTTTTATGATCTGCAGAACCTTCATTAGTTTTTTCCTTTTTTAATTTTAATAGCTTTTGAAAATAGTACTCTTTTGGGTTTTTTATATACGTTTCTAAAGAAGATGGGGAAAATCCTTTTAAGGAAATTTCTTTTATTCTTTTTAAAGCCGAGGGAGTTTTTTTAAAGTAATTTTTTGTCACTTCATTTTCAAAATTAGATTCAGCCTTATAATATTTTATTTTGTGATTTCTATTTTTTTCAAGCTCAAGTTGATATATAAACCTGCTTTTTTCTGCTTTTTTCAATCCTTCTTCCTGTGAATTATAAATCAAAAAAATATTTTTTGCCCTTTGTATTAATCGATAAAAATGATAACTATAAACTCTGTCTTTATCGTTGTGAGTTTGTAGATTGTATTTAGCTTTTAAATCAAAAGGAAGTAGCGATTCATAGTCTCTCCCTTTTGGCATTACACCTTCGTTAACTGAGGTAAAAATAACGGTTTCAAAATCTAAGCCCCTAGACTCTAAAAGTCCCATAAAATTAATTTTCGAATCTTTATTTGGCTTATGTCTTACGCTGATTTCTTTGATAAAAGAATTTATCAGATGTTTAAGTCTTAGTAGATTTATTGTTTTTTTGCTATTTAGTTGTTCTATTTCTTTTAACTCTAATAAAACTAAAGTTAGTTCTTGACTTTCAAACTCGTTAAGCTTTCCTTCTTCAATCAGAAATTGTAAAATAGTGTTTAGTTCAAATAAAACTTCGCTACTGTCTTCCCATTTTTTTAATGAAATACTATAGGCAACCCTCTCTGTTCTTGTCTTAATAGAAAATGGTTTTTTAAAAAAAGACCGCTTGGTTGGC
>JGI24928J39210_1000054_pt1 | contig 20922 bp, 18 predicted proteins | sample AOAMet2_C43A7_35_2_FD_39210 | JGI IMG/M metagenome (IMG submission 39210) | reverse complement strand
ATCAGAGTCTTGGCAGCCTACTACTATGGATGGAAAGCGTTTTTCTTTTTGATACCATCTACTTACATAATGTGGTTTGTAATTGTGCATGGATCTGGAGTACCCCTACATCCCTTACAGCCAATATTCAGCGTTTTAAGTTGCATCATAGGGGTAAAAGTGGTGTCAAAAAATAAAACAGGCCATATTGAAAAAGAGTGGAAAATTCTGCTTCTTGGAGGTTTCATTGGATCTATTTTAAATGGTATTTCTAGCTCCTTTCTCTACAACAATGGAGTATTAACATCTTCAATGTTTGGTTATATTTTTGGAGATATGTCTGGCCAAATTATTTTAATGGTCATGCTAATATATATCTTCAAGTTTTTGAGAATGTTTAAATATTAAATATGGTATGTCAGTTAATCTTCATCGATTGACAGTGGGTTCTTGTCATGTGATATCATCATAATATGCACCCGTAGCTCAGCTGGATAGAGCACCTGACTTCGAATCAGGGGGTCACAGGTTCGAATCCTGTCGGGTGTACCATTTTACTATAAAAAAGTTTTTGTAACTTTAAACTTACAACTTACTCGTTTTCGCTCAAAACAACTTTAGCGACTCTAAAACACTCCAGTGCTTGCGGAACACCACAATATATCCCAATCACATGAATTATAGCTCGAATTTCTTCTTTACTAACACCATTTTTGACAGCTCCTCTACAATGAATTTCCCACTCATGCATTTTTCCTAAAGCACCAATCATGGACAAATTCATCATAGAACGTGTTTTAGGATCAATGACATCATCTCCCCATCCAAAACCCCAACACCAGGCTGTCATCGCTTCTTGAAAAGGGCGCGTAAAATCGTCAGCTGACGCTAAATTTTTTTCAACATATTCTGCACCTAGGGTTGATTTACGTTGTTCTAAGCCTTTTAAAAAAAGTTCTTCATCAAAAACACTCATATCTGATACCCCATAATTACTATTAATTCTTCGTTAGATAAAATACTTCAAAAAGATTACCTAGATAAAATTAATTAAACTCTTGCTTCAGACAAAACACCACAGCCAAGCAAGCCAGCAGCATCATCAGTTATTAAGTTAATTTGAAATTTCTCTAAATCTTTTAAATAATGTGAATCTTCTTTAAATGCTTTTTCAAATTTAGATGTCACCTTAGCGTTGAAAACTGCACGTGACACACTCCCAGCAAAATAAATACCTCCAAATGGAAGATATTGTACAATTAATTCTCTTGTCATCAGGCCAAGCATCTCAGAAAATAATTCTAGCGTATATGTTGCTTCATGATCGGTTTTATCCAAATGTGCTTTTGATATCACCTCTCCAGATTTAATTTTCCCTGATGTAATGACTTTGTACAAATCACTTAAACCTTTTCCTGAAAATAAATCCTCTACTGTAATGAAACTAGAGGCTCCTATTCTTTTATTTAAGGCCTCTTTAACACTGCTAGGGAGAGAAATATGACCAAGTTCAACCTGCAAGCATACAGGTTTTTCATTTATATCTTCCACTACAGGACAAACATTAAAGCCTGTTCCAAGCCCAACAACTAAATATTGTCCATTTTTTCTATTAAATGTCTCAGGACCTATTATGTGTTGGATACCAGCAGATGGTAATTTTTTTAAACTATAACCTAAAGACGTTAAATCGTTGATTAAAACAACATTATCACAGTAAGTAGACTTCTCTATATCTATATCAGAAATTTTCCAATCAAGGTTCGTAAATGAAGCCTTACCTTCAACAATTGGACCCGCAATTGCAATTACACAAGATGAGATCTTTATTGCTTTTTGTGTATGTAGATACTCGGCAATAACTTCATAAAAGGAATTAAACTTATCATTTAAAAAATGTCGTATTGATGCTTCATTCAAAATTCCATTCTGAACAAGTCCCAATCGTGATTGTGTACCACCAACGTCAGCAACTAACGTTATCATTTTCTTTTTTCCATAATCTGGACCTTAATTTAAACGAGACCCAGTCAAGGGGATCGAAGTTGAATGCTTTTACCCTAATTAAGATCAAATTCAAGAGTATCTAAAGTCTTTATCAATGATTTTATAATTATTATAAATTATATATTATTATTAATATTCAAACTTTAGAATATATAATGGTTGTAAATTTTCTACTTAGTGATTATTTTTAAAATTCATGTTGGAGAGCCTAATGATGTACCCCATTGATTTAAATACTAAAGCTGATGTTAATGCTTATTTTGATGAAGCGACAAATACTATAAGCTATTTGGTAAAAGACCCAAGTAGTAATCATTGTGCAATCATCGATAGTGTTATGGATATGGATTATGCAGCGGGCAGAATTACTTATGAAAACGCAGATAAGCTCATAAATGAAATTCAAAGTCGTGAATTAAAACTTGATTGGATAATTGAGACACATGTTCATGCTGACCACTTAAGTGCAGCGCCATATATTCAACAANAATTAGGTGGAAAAATTGGTGTTGGCGAGAAAATCATGGTGATTCAAGAAACCTTTGGGAAAATATTTAACGAGGGAACTGAATTTCAACGTGATGGCTCTCAATTTGATGCGCTTTTTAAAGATGGCGACACTTATATGATAGGTAACATGCAAGCTTTTGCAATGTTTACACCAGGACATACTCCTGCATGTATGGTTCACATAATTGGAGATGCTGCATTTGCGGGCGATACTTTATTTATGCCAGATGGGGGATCAGCTCGTGCTGATTTTCCTGGAGGGGATGCTGGAGAATTATATGACAGTATACAAAAAGTGCTTTCACTACCTGATGAAACACGTCTTTTTATGTGCCATGATTATGGACCTAATGGACGCTCAATACAGTGGGAGACTACTGTCTTAGATCAAAAAATAAATAATATTCATGTTGGTAAAAACAAAACTAGAGATGATTTTATTAAGTTTAGGACTGAACGGGATGCACAACTTGCAATGCCAAAATTAATAATTCCAGCGTTACAAGTAAATATGCGCGCTGGTGAAGTACCTACAGATGACCATGGTAATAAAGTTCTAAAAGTACCAGTTAATGGGTTAGAATAAAAAAGCCTGCAGGATTACTGCAGGCTTTTGCTTAATAAGTTTTAACAATTAATTTGGCACTTCACCTTCAACACCTTCAACATAAAAGTTCATGCCAGCTAATGTACCATCATCAGCAGTTTCGCCAGCAGCTAGCCATGCAGAACCGTCCTGTTTGTTTATTGGGCCTGTAAAGCTATGTGTTGCGCCACTAGATAAAGCGTCTTTCAAAGCTTTGGCAGAGGCTTGAACGTCAGCGGGAATATCATTTGAAAAATCACCAATAGCAACCATTCCCTCTTTAATTCCATCCCAAGTAGCTGTTGAAGACCAAGTACCATCCATAACCGCTTGAGTACGTGTAATATAATAAGGCGCCCAATCATCAATTATTGAAGATAAGCGAGCTTTTGGACCAAACTGCTTCATGTCAGATGCTTGGCCAAAAGCATAAATACCTTTTTCCTCTGCTATTGTCATTGCTGCAGGTGAATCAGTATGTTGCATAATGATATCAGCACCCTGTTCAATTAATGCAGTAGCAGCGTCAGCTTCTTTTGCTGGATCAAACCAGGTATANACCCAAACAATTTTTAATTTTACATCAGGATTTACTTTTTGAGCAGCAATATATGCTGAATTTATTCCACGAATAACTTCAGGTATTGGGAATGAAGCAATGTATCCAATTGTATTGCTTTCAGTCATATGGCCAGCAATATGTCCAATAACTGATCTACCTTCATAAAAACGAGCCGAATATGTTGAAACATTATCTGCTTGTTTATAACCAGTTGCATGTTCAAATTTCACATTTGGAAATTTTTTCGCAACATTTATAGTTGGGTCCATATATCCAAAAGATGTNGTGAAAATTAAATCAGCACCATCTAAAGCCATTTGTGTCATTACACGTTCTGAGTCTGCACCTTCAGGAACTGACTCCACATACATCGTCTCAACTTTATCGCCAAATGCTTCTTCGACAGCTTTACGGCCTTCGTTGTGCTCATATGACCAGCCGAAATCACCAACTGGGCCAACATACACAAAACCAACTTTTGTTTTATCTTCAGCTTGGGCAACTCCACCCAAACCAACGACTAGTGCAGCACCAGTCATAAGTGTTTTTAGCAGCTTCATTTTACTCTCCTATTTGCGAGGCATTTTTACCTCAGTGAATTTAAACCCCTTAAGATGAGGCATGGAAAATTTTGCCTAAAGAGGCCGGTGCATTAATTGATGCACGCGTACGATCCGCAGACATAATAACAAGAACTACGATTGTAACAAGATACGGCGCCATGGAAAGATAAGAAACAGGTATATCAAAGCCATTTGCTTGTAAATTAAGCTGTAAAATAGTTACACCGCCAAATAAATAGGCACCTAAAATCAGCCTCCAAGGCTTCCAACTTGCAAAAACTACAATTGCTAGAGCAATCCATCCAGCTCCTGCAGTCATACCCTCCGTCCATTGCGGTACACGTATTAAAGACAAATAAGCACCACCAAGACCTGCACATGCACCACCAAACATTATAGCTAAAACTCTTATTCGAATAACTTTGTAACCAAGAGCATGNGCCGCATCATGATTTTCACCAACAGCTCTTAAAATTAAACCTACTCGCGTAAATCTTAAGAAAATCCATACAACAAAAACTAAAAATAAACTAAAATAAACCATAAGATCGTGATTGAATATTATTGGCCCAATCACGGGAATATCTGATAATCCAAACCATTCTATCTTTGGTGTGCTTGGGGGCTTTATGCCAGAATAACTATGCCCCAGTAACGCGGCCAAGCCTAGCCCAAATAAGGTTAAAGCTAATCCAGAAGCAACCTGATTTGCTAACAAATATTGCGTTAATATTGCAAATAAGAGCGAAAGTAATGCTCCAGATAATGCCGCAATACAAAAGCCTAACAAAGGACTACCAGTAGAAACAGCAGCTATAAAACCACAAATAGCACCCATTATCATCATTCCTTCAACACCTAAATTTAGGACTCCGGATTTTTCAACAATTAATTCACCAGTAGCAGCTAATAAAATAGGGGTAGCTGCTACAATTAAAGTTGCAATTAAAGATACAATTGAAATGTCCATTATTTAGATATCCCTTTGCCAATTCGTATTTTAAAATTCACTAATATATCAACAGCTAACAAAAAGAATAAAAGCATACCCTGAAANACCTGAATTGATGCTTTCGGCAAACTAAGTTGAGATTGAATAATATCTCCACCAACATAAGTAATAGCTAGAAGTAACCCTGCAAATAGTATTCCAATTGGGTGTAATCTACCTAAAAAAGCAACTATGATTGCTGTAAACCCATANCCAACAGGAAATGTTGTAGTTAATTTTCCAGCAGGCCCAGTAAGCTCAAATAAGCCAGCCATTCCCGCCAAGGCTCCCGATATTCCTAGGCAAATAGCAATCATTTTGTTTGGGTCTACCCCAGCAAATTTGGCTGCTCTAGGCGCCTGTCCGGCCAACCGGACATTAAATCCAAATATATGCCGCGTAATGGCAATATATGCAAAAATAACCATTCCTAATGTTATTAAAACTCCCCAATGTATTCCCGTTCCTGCCCATAGCTCAGGATTATGAGCAGATGGAAAGTCTTGAAATGAACGGCTTTCAGGAAAGTTGAACCCATCAGGGTTTCGAAGGGGCCCAGTAACCATCCCAATAAGAAAATTAAAAGCAACATAAACAAGCATTAGAGAAACAAGGATCTCATTGGCATTAAACTTAATCTTCAAATATGCTGGAATTAAAGCCCACAACAACCCACCAATTGATCCCATTACGATCATTAAAGGAAATACTAAAAAGCTATCTAATGGATATAATGCTAAACCAGTCGCACCACCAATTACAGCGCCCATTATAAATTGTCCCTCAGCACCAATATTCCAAATACCGGCCCTAAAACCAAAAGACAGCCCAAGTGCAATCATTATAAGGGGTGCAGCTTTCACTAAGATTTGACCTCTATAATAAAACGCATGCTCTCCAAATACAGGATCCCAAAAAATCATTCGGATTGCGTCAACTGGATTTTTNCCAAGAAACACAAAAAGCATTCCCCCAAAAATCATAGTTGCTATGACTGCAAAAATAGGTGTCAATCCGATCATTATATTTGAAGGGTCGGGTCTTGGTTCTAAACGTATCATGCTACTTTAGTTCCCCCCATCATTAGCCCAATAGCTTCAATAGTTATTCCCTTTGCAGGTCGTGGGGTTGATATTTGACCTTCAGATAGAACCATAAAGCTATCAGATATTTCCATTAATTCATCTAGATCTTGGCTGATTACTAATACACCAGCTCCACCTTCAGCAAGCTCTAGCAACGCCTGCCTAATAAAAGCCGCTGCAGCTGCATCAACACCCCATGTTGGTTGATTAACTATAAAAACTTTTGGATTTTGTAAAATTTCACGTCCAATGACAAATTTCTGTAAATTTCCTCCCGATAAAGACTTTGCTCCGTTTCGAACTGATGGAGTTCTAACATCAAATTGTTGGACAATTTTCTCGGCAAAAGCTATTGCCCCAGGTTTATTCAAAAAACCTCTTCGACCTAATTTTTGACGTTGAAATCCGGACAAAAGTGTATTTTCAGCGAGGCTCATTTCTGGAGCAGCGGCATGACCTAGCCGTTCTTCAGGAGCAGTCAAAAGACCTAGTAATCTGCGTTGAATAGGATTTGATTGACCTATTTGTTTATTTTCTAATTTAATAGAATTTAAACCAGATAGAACTTCGCCAGATAATGCTAGCATAAGCTCATCTTGCCCATTNCCAGCTACTCCTGCTACTCCCATTACTTCACCTGCACGCANATTAAAGGAAATATTTTTTAATGCCGTTCCAAAAGGATCTGATGATTTTAATGATAAATTATTTACTTCTAATATAGGTGCACCAAAGTTTGCTTTTGATTTTTTTGGNGATTTAAGTTTTGAGCCAACCATCATCTCAGCCATACTTTTAGCAGTTTCATTTTTAGGAATACATGTTCCAATTACTTTACCACGTCGAAGTATTGTGGCTCGCTCACATAACACCTTAATTTCTTCTAATTTATGTGAAATATATAGAATAGACGTCCCTTCATCTCNAAGACGGCGTAGTGTCAAAAACAAAGCATCAACTTCTTGAGGCGTCAAAACAGATGTTGGTTCATCCATTATCAACAATTTAGGATCTTGTAATAAACAACGAATTATCTCTACACGTTGACGTTCCCCAACTGATAGATCTCCTACCAGTCTTTTAGGATCTAAACTCAATCCATATTTATATGATACCTTGGTAATNCGATCAGATAAAATACTTGAACTCGGTGGGTTTTCCATACCTAAAGCAATGTTTTCAGCAACAGTTAAAGCTTCAAAAAGAGAAAAATGCTGAAATACCATTGCAATGCCAGCTAGCCTAGCTGTACGAGGTTCAGAAGGAGTAAAACCCTTTCCTTCTAGCCTCATCATTCCATAATCNGGCTGAACCAAGCCATAAATCATTTTTACTAATGTGGACTTTCCTGCACCATTTTCACCTAACAATGCATGGATTTCTCCCTTANCAACTTCAAATGTAATATCGTCATTAGCTATTACACCAGGGTATTTTTTTGTNAGATTATTCAGCGCAATAAGTGTCATGTATTATCCCCATAAGTCTTTATTCCACCTAAATTATTTACACTGTATATTTAAATAACAAGTATACAGAAGTATAACTTTACTAGTGCAGAATGATATAACCTTAACTCAGGTTAATATTACTGGAAAGTATTCATTTTAGAACAAAAAAAACCCCCGTGAAACACGAGGGTTAATTTAATATTATTTTAATATTACTCGTCTTCAGGCAATACTAAATTTAGAACTACTGCTAATACTGCTGTCGGAGCTACAGCTGATGTTGCTAATGTTTTCCAGATACCTGGCAAATATTGAACAGCAGATGGGACTAAATTAAGCCCAAGTCCTACAGCCAATGAAACAGATATAATAATCATATTGCGGCGTGACATTTGCACCGTTGACAGCATATTCATACCTGCTGCTGCAACCATCCCAAACATAACAATAACCCCACCACCAAGAACTGGTAATGGCATAGATGCAATCAATGCGCCAACTTTTGGTATTAATCCACAAACAATCATTATTATACCGGCAATTGTTACAACATGACGAGACATTATCCCTGTCATACCAACAATGCCTACATTCTGACTAAATGATGTATTAGGTAAGCCACCGAATACTGCAGCTACAGCAGTACCTAGTCCGTCTGCGTAAGTAGCACCAGAAACTTCTTCATCAGTTGCATCACGTCCTGCACCAGCTTTTGTTGTAGCCGATGCATCCCCAACAGTTTCAATTGCGGAAACTATTGATACTAAAGTTACACCAAAAACTGCAGCCAAGCTAAATTCAAAGCCATACGGAAACGCTGTAGGGATTTGGAAAAATCCTGCTTTCGCAACAGCACCAAAATTTACCATTCCTTGCGCCCAAGCCACAACATAACCTGCGACAAGGCCGATCAAAATTGCTGCACTTGAAACTAATCCTCGTCCCATAAATTTACAGATAAGGGAAACCACAACTACCGTAAGGGCTGCGAACCAATGCATCATTGATCCAAAGCTAGCAGCTTCCATTTGGAAATTAGCTGCACCACCTGCTGCATATTTGATTGCAACAGGAATCAAATAAAGACCAATTGCTAATATCACCAAGCCCGTTACCAATGGTGGGAACATAAAACGTAAATGTTTAATAAAACCACCAAGTATAAAATGAATTATACCACCTATAAGACAAGCCGTTAGAGCTACGCCTAATCCTTGGGTAGCCGAAATCCCGGCAAGAACACCTACAAATGCAAAGCTTGTTCCTTGCATAATTGGCAAACGCGCTCCTATTGGACCTATACCAATTGTTTGAAATAATGTTGCTATACCAGCAAAAAGCATTGCCATTTGAATAAGATAAACTTGCTCAGCACTACCAAAGGCAAGACCTGCAGCACCCGCTACAATGACCGATGGCGTAACGTTAGAAGCAAACATTGCTAATACATGTTGAACACCTAATGGAATTGCCTGCCCCATTGGTGGTGTGACGTTTGGATCCCTCATTTCTTCTGGAGACCCTGTTGTAGAATTTGTCATTTTATTCCCCTATTTCTTGCATCTAAAAAAGATACGTTATGCTGTGATTGCTCACAAACTGACTAAGGGATGGCAGAAATAAAAAGAAAAACAAGAAAAATCTTATAAAGAATACCTATTATCAAAATTATCAATATAATCTTTAAGGTTTAGATAAAACTTTAAAGTTAAGGTATAATATTTATGATTATATTTAACATTTTAAGGTATTTTTNAAAGTTTTATAAAAAATCTCTTAACATATTGTTTTTAANNAGAATTAATATTANTTTTAGCAGTTATCAAAAAGATAATAATTTCANTAAATTATTAAAAATGAAATTGAATAAAGTCAAAATTATGAATGCATAAAGTGATGTAAAAAATATCTTTTTCAAAAAAAAGGAATCATTAAAAAGTAAAATGGTTACTAATATAGAAAATAATCCTTAGTGATTAACTCATTAAACGTTTTACTCTTTTATTAACGCGTTCAACAATCATACCCTCTTCTTGGTTAACCAACCTACCGCTTGATACAACAGGCTTACCCTCAACGAACAGGTCTCTGACATTAAAAGGACCATTTAACACCAGGGCGGCAACCGGATCCCAAGCTCCTGCAGCAGCAAGACCAGTAATATCCCAAATTGCAATATCTGCCCTTTTACCTATTTCTATTGAACCTAAATCAGTACGATTTAAAACTGAAGCACCCCCGAGCGTTGCTATCTCTAGAGCTTCACGCGCTCTCATGGAATTTGCTCCATTTTTTACACGTTGTAGTAAAAGCAATTGTCTTGCCTCCGATAGCAAATGCCCGGCATCATTTGATGCAGACCCATCAACTCCAAGACCAACCTTCACTCCTCCGTCTCTCATTTCACGAACAGGCGCAATACCTGATCCCAATCTACAATTTGAGCAAGGGCAATGGGCTACACCCGTCTTGGTTCTAGCAAACAAATTAATTTCATCAGAATTTAATTTAACACAATGCGCATGCCAAACATGATTTCCAGTCCAACCTAGACGCTCTGCATATTCACCTGGTCTACAACCAAATTTTTCTAACGAATAGGCTATATCTTCATCATTTTCAGCAAGATGGGTATGCAGCATGACATTTTTATCTAACGCCATGGCAGCAGTATCTCTCATTAAACCCTCTGAAACAGTGAAAGGTGAGCATGGCGCTAAGCCAACTTGCACCATTGCATTTTGTGATGGATCATGGAGTTGACTTATAACTCTTTCAAAATCCTTTAAAATCAAAGATTCTTTTTCGACTAAGCTATCAGGTGGAAGTCCACCATTACTTTCCCCAACTGACATTGCTCCTCTTGTGGCATGAAATCTTACACCGATAGATTGTGCCCCATTTATTGCATGCTCCATTTTCACGTCATTTGGAAAAATATATTGATGATCTGAACTTAAAGAACACCCAGACAAGGCCAACTCAGCCAACCCTGATTGAGCAGATACATACATATCTTCACCTTCCATGCGTTGGAAAATCGGATAAAGTGTTTTGAGCCAGCCAAATAATAAGGCATCTTGCCCTGCGGGCACGCCACGAACTAAAGATTGAAATAAGTGATGATGTGTATTTATTAATCCTGGCGTAACAACGCAACCAGTTGCATCAATAATTTCATCTGCAGTACTTAAGTTGTTGCCAACCCCGATAATAGCACCGTTTTCAATTAGAATACTTGCGCCTTTTAATTCTGCTCTCTTTGCATCCATTGTAACAACAACATCAGCATTTTTTATTAAAGTAGTTGTTTTTCTCATCACAAGGCCTTTGTTTTAGCGAGCTAGAACATATTGATTAACTAATAATATAACTTCAATATTTATTAAAAATGGAAATACTTTTACCATAAAGTATTTCCACCAACTTCAATTCATTGGCTAAGGTTCACCCCGAACAGCACCTTGTGAAGCATTCGTTACTAAAGATGCATAAGCTCTCAAAGCTTTACTTACTTTACGTTTTCTTTCTTCTTCTGGCGCCCAAGCACCTTCGCCTTTAGCAATCATTTGCTCTCTTCTTACGCTTAATTCATCTTCCGATAAGGCAACATTGATTGTACGATTTGGTATATCAATTTCAATAATATCACCTTCTTTAATTAAACCAATATTTCCACCCTCAGCAGCTTCAGGTGAGACATGTCCAATTGAAAGGCCAGANGTACCACCTGAGAAACGGCCATCAGTTATTAAAGCACATTCTTTACCCAAACGCATGGATTTCAAATAAGATGTTGGGTAAAGCATTTCTTGCATGCCCGGACCACCTTTTGGGCCTTCATATCTAATGACTACTACATCTCCTGCTGTAACTTCTTTATTTAAAATGCGATTAACAGCCGTATCTTGACTTTCACATACAACCGCTTTTCCACTAAACTTAAGAATGCTATCATCCACACCAGCTGTTTTAACCACACAACCTTCTTGAGCGATATTACCAAATAAAACAGCAAGGCCACCATCACTGCTAAATGCATTATCTTTGTTTCGAATAACCCCACTTGCTCGGTCAAGGTCTAGCTCGTTATATTCTCGTGATTGGCTAAATGCTTGAGTTGTTCGAATTCCTCCTGGAGCAGCTAGAAATAAATCATGCGCTTCTTTATTATTAGTTATAGCAACGTCCCAATTTGTAATTGCTTGAGCCATTGTGGGAGTATGAATTGTAGAAACAGATGTATCTAATAATCCACAACGATCAAGTTCACCAAGTAAAGCAAAAATCCCACCTGCACGATGTACATCTTCCATATGTACATTTGCCACTGCAGGAGCAACTTTACATAAACATGGAGTGGTTCGTGATAAACGGTCAATATCATCTACAGTGAAGTCCACCTCAGCTTCTTTCGCCATAGCAAGTAAATGCAAAATGGTATTAGTAGATCCACCCATGGTAATATCCATTGTCATAGCATTTTCAAAGGCTGCTTTCGTAGCAATCCCACGAGCAGTGAGGTCTTTTTCACCTTTTTCATAATGCCGCTTGGTAAGATCTACAATTAATCTCCCTGCCTCTCGAAATAGTGCTTCTCGTTTTGAATGCGTAGCTAATGTTGAGCCATTACCAGGCAATGCAAGTCCAAGAGCTTCTGCCAGGCAATTCATAGAATTAGCTGTGAACATACCAGAGCAAGATCCACATGTCGGACAAGCAGCTTCTTCAATTGCTTGAACGTTTGCATCAGACATATCAGGGTTTGCAGCTTCAATCATTGCATCAACAAGATCTACTTTTCGCAATTCACCATCAATATCGACTTTGCCTGCCTCCATTGGTCCTCCAGAGACAAATACTACAGGAATGTCTAACCTTAAAGCAGCCATAAGCATACCAGGAGTAATTTTATCACAATTTGAAATACATACCATCGCATCAGCACAATGTGCATTAACCATATATTCTACACTGTCAGCAATAATTTCACGACTTGGCAAAGAATAAAGCATTCCATCGTGACCCATCGCAATACCATCATCAACCGCAATGGTATTAAATTCCTTGGCAACTCCACCACTAGCTTCAATTTCACCAGCAACAAGCTGTCCCAAATCTTTCAGATGGACATGGCCTGGAACAAACTGGGTAAATGAGTTTACAACTGCAATGATTGGCTTGCCAAAATCTTCATCTGTCATACCAGTTGCTCGCCAAAGACCACGGGCTCCCGCCATATTTCGGCCATGTGTTGTTGTTCTAGAACGATATGGGATCATTATTTTATCCTGTGTAAAAGTTATGGATATAGTTTTGCCAAAAATATAATTTAAATACTAGGTGATTCTAATAATTATATTCATAATATTGTCGTATTAATACTATATGTAATCATTAATTGATAATATATGCNTTTATGAAATATAGATAAGAATTCTTCTCTTACAATAACTTTTAGGAACCAAAATGTTAGAAAATACGAAATTAGTGTCACTTTTAGATGATCCTAGCCTTCTNGCAAAAAAGGCATATGTTGCTGGCGAATGGGTAAGTGCTAAAGACGGTAAAACATTTGATGTAGTTAATCCTGCTACAGGTGAAGTTATTGCTAAATTACCAGATTTAGATGTTAAAGATGCCAAACATGCAATTGACGAGGCTGCTATAGCTCAGAAAAAATGGGCGGCATATACAGGAAAAGAACGCGCATCCATTTTGCGTGAAATGTATAANCTAATGACTTTGAATGCGAAAGATTTAGGAATAATTTTAACATCCGAGATGGGCAAACCCCTAGCAGAGGGCACTGGTGAAATTGCATACGCCGCAAGTTTTTTTGAATGGTTTGGAGAAGAAGCAAAACGTATATATGGAGAAACAATTCCTGGGCACATGCGTGATAAGCGTATAACAGTTCTTAAAGAACCAATCGGTGTTGTTACATCGATTACTCCTTGGAACTTTCCTTCAGCAATGATTACACGAAAATTAGCCCCAGCATTAGCTGCTGGATGTTCATTTGTTGGTCGCCCAGCAACTGAAACACCCCTCTCAGCCTTAGCTATAGCAATAATTGCTGAAAGAGCTGGACTTCCAAAAGGATTATTATCAATTTTAACATCCTCAAAATCTCACGAAATTGGTCTAGAGTTTTGCACAAACAGTAAAGTAAGAAAATTAACTTTTACAGGTTCGACCCAAGTAGGACGAATCTTAATGCGTCAATGCTCTGATCAAATTATGAAACTTTCACTGGAATTAGGGGGNAATGCTCCTTTTATTGTATTTGATGATGCAAATTTAGATGATGCTGTAGATGGAGCAATTATTTCTAAATTCCGCAACAATGGTCAAACTTGTGTTTGTGCAAATCGTATTTATGTTCAATCAGGTGTTTATGATGCTTTTGCAGAAAAATTAATAAAACGCGTCGAATCTATGACCGTTGGGAATGGCATGAACCCTGAAGTAATAAATGGTCCACTTATTGATATGGCAGCTGTTGAAAAAGTAGAAGAGCATATTGCAGATGCCGTTGCCAAAGGTGCAATAGTCAAAACTGGTGGAGCCCGTCATAAATTAGGGGGAACATTTTTTGAGCCAACAGTTGTCACGGGGGCGAATTCTGAAATGATAATGACAGAAGAGGAAACTTTTGGCCCGTTAGCACCATTATTTAAATTTGAATCTGAAGAAGATGTTATAAAAGCAGCGAACGATACTATTTATGGTTTAGCATGTTATTTTTATGCAAACGATTTAAGCAGAGTGACGCGTGTACAAGAAAAATTAGAGTATGGTATCGTTGGAGTAAATACTGGCATAATATCAACTGAAGTTGCACCTTTTGGTGGTGTAAAGCAATCAGGATTAGGTAGAGAAGGTTCACATCATGGAATACAAGATTTCCTAGAAATGAAATATATTTGTACCTCTATAAAATAATATTAAATCAAAAAGACGCCACCCGTGGAGGAATGGATGGCGTCAAAACCCAAAGTTTGAATAAATACATCATATTTGGGAACAAAGCTCATGCTAGAAAAGGGGAAGAACTAGCCTAGAGCTGTGTGTCTTTAAAAGCACTGTATTAAATAGCTTTTGTGCTTAATTTTTCTTTTGATGCTTTACCATTGATTGTTGCAGAATTTGCAATTTCAATTTTTCGCGGCTTTAGCGCCTCAGGCACTTCTCGTAAAAGATCAATATGTAGTAACCCATCTCGAGTTTCAGCACCAATAGGCCGGACGTGATCAGCTAATTGAAAGCGTTTTTCAAATGCTCTTTGAGCAATTCCTCGGTGCAAATAAGTCACTTGATCATTGGAAATTTCTGCCTTCTTGGCAGCAATGACCAGTTGACCTTCACGCATTTCAACATTGAGCTCATCTTCACTAAAGCCAGAGACTGCTACTGTAATACGATACTTATTCTCGCCAGCTTTTTCGATGTTGTATGGTGGGTAAGTTGTTGTCCCAGTGTCTGCTGTGAGTGCTACATCTAGCATACTTGCTAAACGATCAAAGCCAACTGTTGAACGGTATAATGGTGTAAAATCATAGTTACGCATGTGCATATCCTTTTCTAAGCGATACGTTAAATCGGCCTTCCTTATGGACAGACCAGGTTAGTTTTGGACCCCATATGGGCATCCGATATGTAATATACAGTAAGTAATTTTAGTTTGGCAAGTGGTTTTTGAATATTTTTTTTAACNATAAATTATGANTATTATTAATTTATTAAACTTTCTTTAAAAAACTTTATCTCTGAAGCATCATTTATTTCAAAAATTTGACTAATTAATTCATTAAATGGCCTCTCAAGAGATACACCTAAAGATACGTTAATTTTACCTAATACTGCTTTAGCAGATATAATTGATGCAATTTTAAATTGACTATCTTCCCATATAAATATCGGGGCCCCAGAAGCCCCAAAATCAACAGAACAGCTGGTAATAATTATTTTGTTTTTACGTTCTATTATATTGCACTCTTCTTTTTTTATTACTGCCAAAGAAGAACTTTCAACATATGAAGCAATATAAATGTTTTGTTTATTAATAGATGATTTATGAAATGCATAAGGTTTAATACCATTTGCCTTCATAGGCATTGAAAGCTCTATAATTGCTAAATCTGCAGAAACAATTTCGTCATTTATAATATTAGAGGTTTTATATTTTTGATGAATAAAAACATTTTTGGCTTGGCCATAAGCTGACGCACCTTCATTACCCCATCCTGCTGAAAACTGAATTCTATTAGGCTCATGAGCGTTACCAGTCTTTTCATTTATAACGCAATGTGCGGCTGTTAGAATATATGTATCTGAAATTAATGCTCCAGAACATAATCTATGATTGCCTCCAATTATATTAACTCGTCCGACACCAGACCAAGTTAATTGGTTTTCATAAACTTTTAATTTTTTTGGAATATCATTAGCACTTAAGCTTAATCCAAAGCAAATTAGAACAATTGAAAATATAAATTTCATTTTTTTCCCCTATGGGCACTTTACGCATGAAATACGTTCTGTCCAAATAGAAATTTCTGAAATAATATTTAAACACAATGAAAATGTAATTATGCCATTTTGGAGGGCTTTGGCCCTCCTGTAGCCCAATCTAGGAGTTCTACTGTGTGAACCACTGGAACTCCAATAGCAGATCCAATTTGCACCATACAACCAATATTTCCAGCACTTATAACATCAGGTTTAAGAATTTCCAAAGTCTCAACTTTACGGGTTTTAAGTTTTTTTGAGATCTCTGGCTGCATTAAATTATAAGTTCCAGCAGAACCACAGCAGAGGTGGCTATCTTTTGGCTCCAGTACAGTAAATCCAGCATTCTGTAATAATGTTTTAGGATGCGTTTTTATTTGCTGCCCGTGCTGAAGAGAGCATGCAGCATGATATGCGACTCGTATGGCTGATGTTGATGAAACTTTCAAACCAAGGTCTATCATTATCTCTGTTATATCTTTTGCTAAAGACCCAACTGTTTTAGCATCATTTTCCAATGGATCTCCTAAAAACATATTCCCATAATCTTTAACTGTTGTTCCACATCCACTAGTATTGATGACTATCGCATCAAGGCCATCACCATTTAGTTCAGACATCCATGCATTTATATTTTTTGCAGCTGATATGTGACTTTGTTTTGACTTGCCCATATGGTGAGTTAGCGCTCCACAACAACCTGCACCTTGAGCAACAACCACCTCACATCCATGACGTCGAAGTAATCTTATGGTTGCATCATTAATGTCTGTGTCTAAAGCTTTCTGAGCACACCCCGTCATCAAAGCTACACGCTTAATACACTTTCCTTCTGCAGGGAAAACTTGAGGCTTATCATTTAAACTAGGTACAGGTATTTTTTTAGGCGCAAAATCAACCATATTTCGTATTTTTGAAGGCATTAAAGGTGCAAGAGGTTTTACTAATCGTGCAGACTTCATTGCAAACCTAAATCTTTTATCATAAGGCAATATTTGCGCCAATGTAGCCCGCATAATTCTATCAAAAATTGGCCGTTTGTAATTATCTTCAATATACTCTCGAGCATGATCTACTAGATGCATATAGTTAACACCTGATGGGCAAGTCGTCATGCAGGCAAGACAAGAAAGACATCTATCTACATGCTTAACTACTTTTGCATCAGGCTTGCGTTGGTTTTCAAGCATATCTTTTATAGATATATGCGTCCACGTGGGCTATCTAATTCATCGCCTAATATTTGATATGTAGGGCATGTTGCAGTGCAAAATCCACAATGAACACAATTTCGCAAAACGGCATTTGAACGAGCAATTTTTGGTTCATCTAATTGAGCTTTAGTAAAATTTGTTTGCATTATCCCATAATCCCAACATTTAGAATATTTCGAGGATCAAATTTTTTTCTTAAACCTTCTTCAATTCCCTTAATTAGTTTACTTTGGATCGGCATTGCCTCAGCCCCTCCTCCATTGCCACGCACCAAAGTTATATGACCTTGGATATCAGAAAGGTGATCACGAATATTTATATTATCTGGAACAGATAAATATACCAGTCCACCCCCCCAATCATATTGCGCTTCAGCTTTTATTCCTGACTTAAGCAAAGTTTCCATTATTTTTGGCCCAGAGGTTGGCTTTACAGATAATCGCCAAATTGATGTTTTTGTTTTTGAAAAAACTGAAACATTTCCGATTGAATTCCATAATTTGTTGTTTTTATTTGTATTAGTTTCTACGCTAATCTCATAACCAGAGAATAATTTTTTTAATGCTTCAGTTCGGTAGGCAACTGATCCAGAAAAACCTTCAATACGAATTAAAGTTTCATCATTCAAATGGGCAGCACCATTGACATCATTAGGTGACCCAAGTGCTTTACATAATGCAGATATTCCACGTTCATCGTTTAATCCGTGCAATATAATTGAAGCACTAGCTTCAGGTTTTGGCAATAACTTAAATGATAATTCTGTCATTACCCCAAGCGTTCCATAACTTCCCGCCATCAGTTTTACTAAATCATAGCCAGTAACGTTTTTCATTACTCTACCACCATTTTTTATAACTGTTCCCATACCNTCAACAAACCTTACTCCTATTAAGCTATCTCGGCATGCCCCAGTTTGAATTCGACGTGAACCAGATATATTGCAAGCTACNACTCCTCCAATAGTGCTGTNTCCCTCAGAGCCTAACAGATCACAGTGATCCATTGGCTCAAATGGAAGTTGTTGGTTAACTTCATTGAGAGCTTTCTGAACATCTTTCAATGGTGTTCCAGACTGAACTACCAATGTAAGTGCAGCAGGTTCCAATAATGTAATTCCTGATAGTCCAGATGTAGCTAAACTTTTCTTAGCTTGAATAGAATTACCCAACCCTAAACGAGTCCCCCCGCCGACGATTCTTATAGGCTCGGAAGCATCTGACAAAAATTCAGAAAGTTCTGCTTCGGTAGTTGGTGCTATCATGCTGCACGTCTGTTTTCAGTAGATATTAAGGGGAAAACTTTTGCTCCGTTTAATAACCATTTTGGGTCAAAAACATCTTTTATGTTTAATTGTGCTTCAATATCTTGATGAGAGTATTGGTCAAACATTAGGTCACGCTTCTCAACACCAACACCATGTTCACCAGTAAGACACCCACCTACTTCAACACATAGTCGTAAGATTTCTGCACCCATTTGCTCACAAAGCTCTAAATCTCCAGGCTTATTGGCATCAAAAAGTATTAAGGGATGCATATTACCATCTCCCGCATGAAAAACATTGCCAACTTTTAANCCATATTCATCACCTATTTCACCTATCCGCTTTAGAACATAAGGTAGCTCCGACACTGGAATAGTTCCATCAAGGCACATGTAGTCACTGATTTGTCCAATTGCTCCAAATGCAGATTTACGGCCAAGCCAAATCTTTGCACTTTCTTCATCAGATTTACTTTCGCGTAGCTCAATTGGATTATGTTTTTCTGCAATAGCAATAATTTTTTCAAGTTGTTCTTGAATTTCTGGCTCTGACCCTTCGACTTCTACTATTAGAAGAGCTTCAGCATCTGGATAACCTGCATTTGCAAAGTTTTCACTTGTTTCGATACACAAGCGATCCATAAATTCCATAGCTACAGGAAGCACTCCAGCTTTTATGATATCCGCAACACACGCTCCAGCAACTTCATTTTTATCAAATGCAATCAGAACAGGTCTTGCTCCAACAGGTTTGCTTAAAATACGAAGTGTGGCTTCAGTTACTACACCCAACTGACCCTCTGAGCCACAAATTAACCCGAGCAAATCAAGACCAGCAGAATCAAGGTGATTTCCACCAATCTCAACAATTTCGCCATCCATCATTACCATGGTGACACCCATTAAATTATTTGTTGTTACACCATATTTTAGACAATGGGCTCCTCCAGAATTCATCCCAATATTTCCTGCAATTGCACATGCAAGCTGGCTGCTTGGATCTGGAGCATAAAAAAATCCATCTTCTTCTACAGCACCCGAAACAGAAAGATTTGTGCGGCCAGATTGCACACGGATTAATCGATTATCATAATCAGTTTCTAAAACATTATTTAATTTAGCCACACCTAAAATTACACAATCAGCTGTTGGCATAGCTCCACCAGCTAGGGATGTACCAGATCCTCGAGGAACTACAGGAACACCTTCCTCATGGCATATTCTAAGAATATCCGAGACTTGTTTTGTTGTTTCAGGTAATACAGCAATCATCGGCAAACATCGGTATGCAGTTAAAGCATCACATTCATAAGCTCGCGTTTCATGTTCCTCTGAAATTACTGCTTCAACTGGCAAAACTTTACTTAATCGTCGAACAATATGTGATTTTTTACTCAATACTGCAGCACTAGGTGTTGGCATTTCCATTTAAGATATCCTTTTCATATTGGTAAAATAATATTACCAATTATAAAAAGCAAGCTTTTTTTGTAGATGTCGCTTAACAGTAGTATAATTACGATACTTGATTATAATTTATTCATGTTATCAATAGAATTTACCTACTATAATAAAACTTTACACAGCCTTAATATCAATATTTATATATAAATATATTGTTGAAAAGCATCATGAAAAAAAATTTAAAGAAAAAAAATTCTGATAGCATAGTACAAGCAGCTATGTCTGCATCAAAAAAAGGCCCACCCCCTGTACACCTTTGGAATCCTCCTTTTTGCGGAGACTTAGATATGCGGATTGCAAGAGATGGCACTTGGTTTTATTTGGGAACACCGATTGGCAGAGCACCTTTAGTAAAACTATTTTCCTCGATTATTAGAAAAGATGGAGATGATTACTTTCTAGTAACCCCTGTAGAAAAAGTTGGAATTATTGTTGATGATGCTCCATTTTTAGCTATTGATTTTGATGTCAAAAATGAGGGATTTAACCAAACAATTAATTTTCATACTCACGTAGGTGACGAGGCAATTGCTTGTGAGGATAACCCTATTAGAGTTCTTCGCGATGAAGAGACAGGCGAGCCTAGTCCATATATCTTGATAAGATCAAATTTAGAGGCGCTCATTGATCGGAAAAGCTTTTATAGACTTGTGGAGCTTGGTTCTGTGCAAAACTTGGAGGGGATTGATTGGTTTGGAATACGCTCAAGTGGAATATTTTTTCCAATCAT
>JGI24928J39210_1000033_pt1 | contig 25718 bp, 25 predicted proteins | sample AOAMet2_C43A7_35_2_FD_39210 | JGI IMG/M metagenome (IMG submission 39210) | reverse complement strand
CATGACTTTTATTGGCATTTATTGCAGACACCATTAATCTCAACAGCCTGAGAATCATTAACTGCAAACTTGTTGCTATTAGGCAATGAGAGCTGTTCTGAGAGCTGACAAGACTCTTGTACGGATTTGCAGCTAGTGCAGTGAAGTAACACATGGAAATGGTGAGTGTGACTATCATTACAAACGAGATAAGTATTGCTTGAATCCATTTTATGCACAACCCCGATATCAATCCAAAAGTCTAAGACTCTATAAATTGTACTAATGTTAAATGAATAGCCTTTATCATTTAGCAAGTCTCGAAGCTCATACGCAGATAGATTTTTACTTGCAGAGCCTAGCTCGTCAATTATTGACATTCTTTGAGGCGTAGCACTTCTTCCCGACTCTAAGCATCTAGATATTAACTGGGTTTTGCTAATCATGAGCATCCTCAAGGTTATAGATATATTCCTCGTCGTCTTCACTAAAATACAAGGTATCAACCATTGCATCGCTAACAGTATATCCACTATCAGCAATATCAAAGCTTTGTGATCCTACAGATATTCTCCCATAAACGATTATTGGCATGTATAAATCACGAAATTTTGTTGGCTCACTTGAAACATCTACGAGAATTGTTTGGTTTAAGGGGGGCGGGGGTACGTGAATACATTGACCAGCCTCTGGAACAAGTAAAAACTTGCTGACATCAGTCCCAACATATTCAACTGGGACCATGAAGCCAGCAAGGACAATATCCACTCCCTCTAAAGATTCTTTAAGCTTTGTCCCAGCCGCTTCTAATTTGGCTTGAAATTCAGGGCTGCTATATGTTTCATAGGTTAAGTCTTCAGGAATAAAATCATAAGCATCTGCTGGCTCAAGGCTCAACCAGTTGTCTTCTATAGTAGTCAGTTGCTCATCAGTTACAACTACGGCAAAAGAGCTTATTGAGAAAAAAAGTAAAGCGGTAATTATTATTTTTTTTATCATTTAGCTTAATGTTTGATGTAAATTTTTTCTAAAAACCATGATTGCTGGAATCAAGCTGCTTAAGGCTCCAGCTAATAAAATAAAGCTAAAAACTTTAATTTCATCTATGCTAATCCACCTAAAAGAAGGTGAAACGCCCAAAGCCAGGTTTAACTGGGCGGCTGCAAAATAAGTGACAATTGTTACAAGAATAATTGCACCAATAATTGCTATCAGCCCAATTACAAGAGACTCACATATTACCATTATGGCTAAAAATTTTGGTGAGGCCCCATTGGCTCTATAAATTGTCATTTCCTGTTTACGGTTATCTAAACTAGCAATAATTAAAGTGACCATTGCAATGAGACTGATTGTAATAATAATCCAACTTAAAAGCTGAAATCCTTTATCAACTAGTCTAACAATTGACCAAAGCTCTGACAATGCTATTCCAGGTATTACAGCAGATATCGCCTCTTTTGGATATTCTCTAATACTCTTGCTGAAGTTAAATAAAGTTATCTTTGACTTGAGGCCCACAAATGCAGCTGTAACAGTTTTTGGTTCTAAAGCATCAGCTGGAAGAGAAGACAAGTCAATATCATCAAGGCTGAATATTTTTTTCCCACTCATCCATCCAAGGTGAAGCAGCTCATAGCCTTTAAGATCTAAAAAAATAGCTTGATCAATTGGAGTTCCTGTTTTGTTAAGAACCCCAGTAACTGTGAATGAAAAGTCATCATGCTTGCTACCTATTGACTCAACTGAGCCATGGGTGACTTGAATTTCTGAGCCAACTTTATAATTAAGTCTTTCAGCAACATCAGATCCTAAGACTGCCTCTGATAATTCAGAAAATGCCACTCCATTCATAAAAGTCAATGATTGGCTATTTCCGTATTTAATGTGCTCAAAGTAATTTGGTTGAGTTGCCACAACCCTAAACCCCCTATGACTATCTCCTAATGCAATTGGAACTAGCCAGCTTATATCACTTCTAAGCTTGACTTCATTGATAGTCTTTGTTGTGATGTTGTTTGTTGGCCGGCCAAGATGAAAAACAGTATATAAAACTAATTCAAGTGAGCTAGACCTAGGCCCAATAATTGCATCAACCCCTGAAATGCTTTGATTAAAGCCCTCTTCTGTGCCTTGTTGAATTCGTTCTATGCTTAACAGCAGAACCATTGAAGCCATCAAGGATATCGTTACAAGCGATGTTGGAATAATTCTTGAGCGCATTGATTTAAGTAAAAGACTAAGCATNGTGTTTATTAAAATCTATGACAGTGTCAAAGTAAGGTGCAATTGAGGCGTCATGACTNACCATAATNATTGCNTGTTTATTTGAATCGAAAGTCTCCATGACTTCGTTTAAAAATTTTTTAGTTGTGTCAGAGTCAAGGGCAGATGTTGGCTCGTCAGCAAGAATTAAATCTGGATTGCCAATTAAAGCTCTAGCAGCCGCAACTCGTTGCTGCTGTCCAACACTTAAGCGACTTACTGGTATTTTTAATGCTTCCCTTTCAAGCCCCAAGGAGCTAACTAGTCTAACAACTTCTTGGTTTAAGTTGCTAACCTTAGATTTTCTAGATTGAGAGAATCTAACACCCAAAGCGATATTTTCTGAAACACTTAAAAATGGAATTAGGTTTAGCGTTTGAAAAATATAGCCAATGTGATCAGCCCTAAATTGATCTAAAAGCAGAGAGGACATTGTAGAGTAGTTAATGCCATCAAACTTAATATCACCCGCTTGAAGCTTTAAGGCTCCAGCAATCAGGCTGAGCAGAGTAGTCTTGCCACAGCCTGAAAAGCCACTAATCAATAATCGCTGTCCCCTTTTAAGCCCTATGTCTGGAAATACAATTTTTTTACCCTGTTGATAATGGTATTCCAGACCTAGTGTTTCTAGCATCAGATCCTCATTTAAAATATTACTTTATTGACATCTGATTTTAGGCTTTTTGTTATAGCTTTATTATTTATTACTGCCTCGAAGTTTAAAGTTTCTAGTTCGCTAAAGCGATTAAATGCATTAATTGTAATGCTTTTTAATTGGCTTGGCTCATTGCAAGAAAATTCATAGGCTAATTCAACATCTTTGTGGTCTCCTTCTGTTGAAACGTTGTGAAGTCCAGACTCAAAAGAAACTAAGTCACAATTAGCGCTTTCAGGAAGTGCAAATAATTGCGAATAATTTTGAAATTCAGCTAATGATTCATCTGATAAGGTTGGCTCGTCATGTTCATCATGCTCGTCATGTTCATCATGCTCGTCATGTTCATCATGTTCATCATGCTCGTCATGTTCATCATGCTCGTCATGTTCATCATGCTCGTCATGTTCATCAAATAATTGGACTATTGGCATTTCATAGGTAATAGCAACTTGGTTTTGACTGATAACCATTGATAAGTTGTTTAGTCCGTGGACATGCGCGTTAGCACGTCTTGCCTCTTCAGCACTTGCGAAGGAAGAAACTAACAGTAAAGATAGAAAGCTAAGTTTAAACATATGAGTCCCTGCTTGATTAAAACAGAATAATATAACGTAAACGCAATAGTATTGCAACAACTTTGTTGTTAATAATTACTCGGCGCTCGCGGATATCGTTGTAAAGCTCGAGAGATATCGAGGCAAGATAAAGTCAATAAAATGCTTTACAGTGTCAGCCTTCTCTTTTAAAAACTCAGCTGAAGATTTATGATTATTCACGGCATTTGATGCTCTATCAAGACTTAATAGCATCTGCCAAGACGCTGTAATTGTGCCAGCCATCATGAGCGTATCAAAGGCAATTTTTCCAACTAGCTCTTTATTGTCTGAGTGATTTAGAATAATTGTAATAGTGCTGTCTAGGTCATCAATAGATTTTGAAAAGCGTTTTAACTGAGAGACAGAAACTAACTCCGCAATTGCTGGATTTTTAGTACATTCTTTCATCTCTGAAATTAGCTCTCGGGCGCCCAATCCACCATCACTAATAATCTTTCTGCCCACAAGATCCATCGCTTGAATGCCATTTGTCCCCTCATAAATTGGCAAAATTCGCGCATCTCTTAGGATTTGAGCAATACCCGTTTCCTCAACATAGCCCATTCCTCCATGGCACTGGAGACTTAAAGAGGCAACCTCCTGAGCAGTCTCTGTGCACCAGCCCTTAACTATTGGGGTCAACAGTCCAAGCCTCCTTTCGTGTTTTTCTAGGTTCTCGAGTGGAAGCTTGCTTAAAGAGTAGTCTACCTCGGCACAAGCTGCATATGTTAATACACGAGAGCCCTGTGTGATTGACTTCATATTAGCTAACATTCTTTGAACATCTGGATGCCTAATAATAGGGCCAATATCTTTGAAGCCAGGGGCAACGCCTTGAACACGCTCATTGCAAAAACTAAGTGCTTGCTGGTATGCGCGTTCTGAAATTGAAACTCCTTGAAGGCCTACAGTAAGTCTTGCGTTGTTCATCATTGTGAACATGCACTGTATTCCTTTATTCTCTTCACCCACCAGGTAGCCAACTGCCCCATCTATTTCGCCATAGCTCATGACACATGTAGGGCATGCATGAATGCCAATTTTATGTTCAATTGACAATGCCTTTAAGTCGTTTGGCTTTCCAAGAGTGCCATCATCATTAACCAGTATTTTTGGCACTAAAAATAGTGAAATGCCTTTAATTCCATCGGGAGCATTTGGTAGTCGGGCTAAGACCAAATGAATGATATTTTCAGACATATCATGCTCACCCCAGGTGATATAAATTTTTTGACCACGGATTAAATAGTGCTCTCCATTCTGAGTTGCACGCGTTTTAAGTGAGCCAACATCAGTTCCAGCATCACCCTCCGTAAGGTTCATTGTGCCGCTCCATTCTCCAGAGATTAGTTTTGGAAGGTAGCGTTGTTTGAGATCTTCAGTCGCATTGAGTGTGATAGCCTCAACTGCTCCTTGTGTAAGAAGAGGGCATAGGCCCCATGACATATTAGCAGAATGCCACATTTCTTGAACACTTGCAGCAACAACAAACGGGACGCCTTGGCCCCCATATTCAGGGGAGAATTGCAGTGATCCCCAGCCTCCTTCAACAAAGTGTCGGTAGGCCTCCTTAAAGCCCGCTGCAGTTGTGACTTTTCCTGAGTCATCTATCTTTAGGCCTTCTGAGTCACCAGACTTATTGATGGGCTCTATTTCTTCTTTGGCAAGCTTACCAGCAGCATCTAAAACAGTATCAATTATTTCAGCTGTTGAGCTATCAAGCCCAGTTTCATTGCAAAGCTTTTCAATCTCAACAACCTCTTTTAAAACAAAGCCCATATCTTCAACGGGAGCAGTATAGTTTGACATCACTCTTCTCCTAGTTTTTTAATAGCCGCCCTTAATTCGTGCTTCTGAATTTTGCCCGTTGCAGTTTTTGGAAGCGAGCCAAAAACAACTTTTTTTGGCCTTTTAAATTTAGCCATGTTATCTTTGCAAAAAGCAATTAACTCGTCTTCAGATGCCTCTTCATTGGGCTTAAGCTCGACAAAAGCACAGGGCACTTCTCCCCATTTTTCATCTGACATTGCAACAACTGCAGCCTCTCCAACTGAGGGGTGCTGGTAAAGAACATTTTCGACCTCTACTGAGGAAATATTTTCGCCACCCGAAATGATAATATCTTTTGACCTATCCTTGATTTGGATATAGCCATCATTATGAATTACTGCCAAGTCACCACTATGAAACCAGCCGTTAGCAAACGCCTCCTCTGTGGCTTTAAGATTATTCCAGTAGCCCATCATGCAAGTATTGCAGCGAATCACAATTTCACCAATAGCTTCACCGTTGTGAGGAACGCGCTCACCAGTCTCTTGATCGATTACACTAACATCTTCAGTCATCGGAAACCTAACACCCTGCCTGGAGCTTAGTTTGGCAAGNTCTGCNGGACTTTCATTGAGCCATGATGCCTGAGGAGCTGCTTGAAGAATATGTCCATATGTTTCTGTCAGCCCATAGACATGCATAACGTTAAATCCTAACGACATCATGCTTTCTAAAACTTTCGCGGGAGGCGGGGCGCCAGCAGTCATTACCTTGATTTCTCTTTTAAATGATTTTTTTATCTCTTTAGGGGCGTTGGCAAGCATATTAAGCATTATTGGAGCCCCGCCAAAATGAGTGACTCGGTGCTCATCAAGCAAACTAAATACTTTTTCAGGATCAAAAGACCTGAGGCAAACTATGGTCCCAGCAAGAGCGGCCATTGTCCAGGCATGTCCCCAACCATTGCAATGAAATAATGGAACAGAATATAAGTAAACAGGATGGTTAGGAAGGTTCCAGCCAACAACAGTGCCCATGCTCATTAAATACGAACCACGGTGATGATAAACCACGCCCTTGGGCTTNCCTGTTGTTCCAGAGGTGTAGCTAAGTGAGAGCGGGCTCCACTCATCGCTGGGCATTGTCCAGCTATAAAGAGGGTCTCCATTTTTAACAAGAGATTCATAGTCTATTGCTTCACTGGAGACGTCCGGCTGTGAGCTGGCAAAAGAATCATTTATTACAACTATCTTTGGACTAACTGAGGCTATAGCTAGTGCCTCTGAGGCAACACTATAAAGCTCTCTATCAACAAAGAGCATTTTTGCATTGCTATCATCAAAAATATAAGCGATAGTTGGAGCGTCAAGCCTGATATTTATCGTGTTTAGAATTGCGCCCGCCATAGGAATTGAAAAATGTGACTCAAACATTTCTGGTGTATTGAATGCGAGCACTGAAACGGTGTCTCCTGGCATGACACCATGACCATTTAGACTGGAGGCAATTCGAACACACCTCTCTCTAGATTCTCTCCAGGTATAAGACCTATTTTCATAGAGAACAGACTGATGCTCTCCATAGATATCTGCAGTTCTATGTAAAAAAGAGATAGGAGTAAGGGGTACAAAATTAGCAGGATTTTTATTCATAGTCTTAACTGTTAATTTCTTAGAGTAACGCCATTATCTAGCATGGACACAATTCTTGCTTGAGTTTCTTGAGTTTGCGCAAGAGTGATAAAAGAAGAGCGCTCAGCATCTAAAATTTCCTGTTCAGAAAAAACAGTGCCTGCTGGGCAGTCACCTCCAGACATTATTCGGCCAATCTCGGTTCCAACAGTGACATCATGCGGTGTAAGCATTCCTTTTTTGTTGTTAACCTCAAGCCATTCTAGCATTTCTTTGAAGTGCTCAGCGCCTGATAAGGCAAGTGGGCTCCTTTGGCTAGCTTTTTTTGTGTCGCCAAGTTTTGAAAGGGCAATATTTAAAATTCGATCACGATTCATCTGAAATACATCGTCAGCCCTTCGCATAGCTAATGCATCAGCCTCTTGAGGCGAGTTAGCTTTTCTACCCAGGCCTATATTCATAAATGATTTCCAAGCCCCTTTTTGCGTATCATTTAATTTTTCAGTCCATCGATAAAGCATTTCTTTACACCCACCTCCTGCTGGCACAACTCCAACAAAAGACTCAACTAGGCCCATCACAGAGTTGGCGTGGCTTACTACATGGTCAGCATGCAACACAACTTCAAATCCACCTCCGATAGACATACCTACTGGCGCAGCAATAACAGGAAGTTTCGAGTCTCTCATTTGAAGCATTGTATTTTGAAAATAGGTAAGAAAGGCATCAAGCCCATCGAAATCATTTTTTTCAAAGCATTCTCTAACACTCCAAAGGCTAACACCACAAGAAAAATGCTGAAAGTCATTGTGTACTATTACACCTCTAAGTCCTTTTTTCTCTGAGTAAGTAACTGCGTCAGAAATCATATCTAAGCTTTGACTGTCAAGTGCATTTGCTTTTGAATGAAACTCGACTATGGCCGCACCCTCATATTCAAACCAACTAGCAGACTCATTAACATTGATGGGCACTAGTGTTTGTCTTGCTTCAGAGAACCTAAGAACACCTTTTGGCCTAACAATTGGGCTAAGCTTTCCAGATGGAGATAGAACACTTAAGACTGAATTGGTAGTATTATAAAACTTATTGTTTGAGCTACTTAAAAGGAAGTCAGGTACATCTTTGCCGCTTTTTTTAAGCCTGTTGACCAAGTAATCGATACCTATCTCATCAATAAGTTCAAATGGCCCTTTAACCCAGTTATAGCCAAGCTTCATAGCATCATCAATTTGGGCAAGATCTTCAGTAACTTCTGGCACTAATGAGGCTGCATAGCATAAAGTCTCAGAGAGAACCTCCCAAATGAAGAGGCCGTATTTACTTTCATCGCTGATAATTGCAGTTACACCAACTTTTTCCGCCTTTTCCAACAAAGGTGTTTTCAGTCTCTCATGATCAACATAGTCTCCACNTAAAAAGTCGATAACCTTTTTTTCATCTCCAGCCTGCTTATAAAAACCCTGTTCATTTTTNTTCCCAGTTTGGCCATTAGCAATCATGTTAGAGACGAACTCTATTGGCGATGCGTATTTATGAAAAGCATCGTTTTCGGGCAAGATATTTTCCAGGCTTTTTGCAACATCAGCCATAAGGTCGATGCCAATCAAGTCATAAAGTCCAAATACTCCAGTTTTGGGTAAACCAAGGGGCCTTCCAAAAAAAGCATCCGCTTCTATTGGGGAGAGATTATATTTAAATGCCTTATGAAGGGCGCACTGAATTGCAAAAACACCAACTCGATTTGCAAGAAAGCCAGGCGTATCGAGACAAGGGACAACCCCCTTTCCAAGCATCGTTTCACAAAATACATCAAGTGTGTCCATAACGTCTTGTCTAGTTTGCTCACCTCGAACTAGNTCTAGAAGTCTCATGAAGCGAACTGGATTAAAAAAATGAGTAATTGCAAAACGCTCACAAAAGCTTTTTGGCATGCCTTCAGTCAGAAGACTAATCGGAATAGTAGAGGTATTAGAAGTGATTATAGTAGAGTCTTTACAGCTTTCATTAAGCTGCCGATAGAGAGCTTGTTTTATATCAAGCCTTTCTACAACAGCTTCAGCAATCCAGTCACAATTTTTGAGTTCATCAAAATGATCTCTGGTGTTTCCAAGATTAATAAGCTGTTCGGCCTCTTTGCTCATAATCCCTGGCATATCTGGGTCTTTGAGTCTTTGAAGGCCTCTCTCCGCTAAGCTGTTAACATTATCGCTATCAGAAGGAAGATCAAGAAGCCACACTTCTATGCCAGCGTTTGCTACTTGGCCAGCAATACCAGCCCCCATTGTTCCGGCGCCAATGACGCCAACTTTTTTAATTTTATTCATGAGCTTGTTTTTAAAATGAATGTTTTAATAGCATCTAAAGTACTCTTTGGCGACTCTATAGGGAGCATATGTCCAGCACCAGAAATGGTTGTTGTCTTTGCACCCAGCAGCTCTGCTAACTCTAGTCCAAATTTGTAAGGAGTATTTTTATCTTCAGTTGCCAGAATAACATTTGAGGGCACTTTAATTGCTTTTGCACAGTTAGCTCCATTTTTGTAGTTATTGCAAGCCAAGAGGTCTTCAGCTAATGGATTCTTTGACATGATTTGTCGTCCAATACCTATCGGCTGCATTCCAGGAATGGCACTACTGCCTGAATGAGATAGAGATCCAAAGCCCCATTTCAAAAGCATCTCAGCAGCTTCTTCCGTATTTTTTTTGGCAGTTTCGACTAGAGACTCGTTAACAGGAATTGCAGAGGCGCTAGCAACTGCTGTTAGGGATTTTATCTTTTCTCCCAGTAACGTTGCAGCTTCTAAAGCAACAAGAAAGCCCTGAGAGTGTCCTACAAGATGTACAGATTCTGCACCAGAATGCTTGATAGCTTTCACAAGCCATTTGCCCATGCTCTCTATTGACTTTAGGGGCTCTCCTTCTGACAGGCTGTGACCTGGAAAGTCAGGCGCAAATACTGAGTAACCATGAAAGGCAAACCATCTTGACTGAAGAGCCCATGATCTATGATCTAGCCCACTTCCATGAACAAAAACCACTGTCGGTTTTTTTGGGTCAAAAGCACATCCTCCAGTTGCTGCAAATATATTTACTCCCTCAACAACAATGTTCATTATGAAGTTGCCTTTTCTACTGCCTTAAGGCCGATTTTAAAATCATTAATAATATCTGAAACAGACTCTATTCCAACTGAAACTCGAATTAAGTCAGGACTAGTGCCTGAAGCCTTCATCGCTTCATCATCAAGGCGAGAGTGAGTTGTGCTAGCTGGATGCAAAACCAAAGTTCTAGAATCACCAACATTTGCTAAATTTGAAGATAATTTAAGAGCATTAATGAATGCTGCGCCACCCTCTCTTCCTCCTTTAACACCGAAGCATAGCATTGATCCAGCACCATTAGGGAAAAGTGCTTTTGCAATTTCATAGGTAGGATTTTCGGGCAAGTCAGGATGATTAACCCACATAACTGCNGATTGCTCAAGAAGCCATTTTGCAAGTTTTAGCGCATTTTTTACATGTTGATTCATTCGCAGACTAAGGGTTTCAATTCCTTGGAGAAGTAAGAACGCACTATGAGGACTCATTGCAGGGCCAAAGTCACGCATAGACTCAGCTCTAATTTTCATTGAAAGAGCTGACGGTCCAAACTCCTCCCAGAAGTTTATTCCATGAAATGGCTCGTATGGAGTAGTGAGGACAGGGTGTTTCTTAGAGGAGCCCCAGTCAAAAGCTCCGCCATCAACAATGACTCCTCCAACNGCAACACCATGACCCCCCATCCACTTAGTCACAGAGTGAACTACAACATCAACGCCATGATCAAAAGGTTTACAAAGGATAGGCGTTGAAAAAGTTGCATCAACTATGAGCGGCAAGCTATTTTGATGAGCTATTTTTGAAATTTTTGGAAGATCTGAAACCTCAAGCCCAGGGTTGCCAATCGATTCACAAAAAATAAGTTTTGTATTTTCTTGAATGGCAGATTTAAGAGCTTTTTCATCATTAATAGACACAAAAGTGCAATCAATGTTAAACCGTTTAAGTGTGTGTTTAAGAAGGGTCGCTGTTGACCCATAAATTTGTGAGGCGCTTACAATATGATCACCAGCTGAACATAAGCTTACAAATGTTACAAACAGGGCGCTCATTCCAGAAGCCGTACAGATTGCTCCAACGCCCCCTTCAAGTGCAGCAATTCTCTGTTCTAAAACAGCCACTGTTGGATTAGTCATGCGGCTATATATGTGACCACCTTTTTCTATGTTAAAGAGTGCAGCGGCATCATCTACAGTTTCGAAGACATAAGATGTTGTTTGGTAAACCGGGACGGCGCGACTACCAAACGAAGGGTCTGGTTGATACCCAGTGTGAAGCGAAATAGTTTCAGGCCCAAAAAAGGAAGACTTACCCATAAGCAATAGTTTTAGAAAACAAACNAATATTTTCTCACAACTAATTGNAGAGTTGTTTTGAAATTACGCGAATTTACTTTCGAAAATTGANANCTTTAAGCGNATAAAAAGCTACTTTGCTAAAGCCAGCTCTGAGCGCATTTNATCAATTGTCGCTTTGTAGTTTTCAGTATTAAAAATAGCAGACCCTGCAACAAATGTATCAGCACCGGCAGAGGCTATTTCTTTAATGTTGTCAATCTTAACTCCGCCATCAATCTCAAGCCTTGTTGCCAGGCCATGAGAGTCAATTAGTTTTCTGACAGTTTTTAATTTTTCTAGAGTATGAGGGATAAAAGATTGTCCTCCAAAGCCTGGATTAACGGACATTAGCAGCACCATATCGAGTTGTTCAATTGTATGCTCTAGATAGTGAAGAGGTGTGGCTGGATTAAAAACTAGTCCAGCTTTACAGCCGCTTTCTTTAATCAGGCCAATCGTACGGTCAACATGATCTGAAGCCTCAGGATGAAAGGTGATATACGAGGCGCCAGCACTAGCAAAGTCAGGGATGATTCTGTCCACAGGTTTGACCATGAGATGGACGTCAATTGGTGCAGTTACACCATGGTTTCTTAACGCTTCACAAACTAAAGGGCCAATTGTTAGATTGGGTACATAATGATTGTCCATCACATCAAAATGCACTATATCAGCACCCGCAACTAAAACGTTATCAACCTCTTCGCCGAGTTTGGCAAAATCTGCAGAGAGAATTGAAGGCGCAATAAAATTGTCTTGTTTCATGATTATCTCCGTTACTCAATTAAAAGGTTTTGGCCAGACATCTCAGCGGGTTGTTTAATGTCCATGAGGGCTAAAAGTGTTGGTGCCAAGTCTGCAAGTGTACCAAGATGTGGTCCCAGTAGTGAGGCTTTCTTTTTTCCAATATAAATTAATGGCACTGGATTTGTGGTGTGAGCAGTATGGCTCTTCTGAGTATTAGAGTCAACCATCTGCTCTGCATTTCCATGGTCAGCAGTGATCAAAATCTCAGTAGCATTCTCTGAGGCCACTTTGTAGATTTTGCCGAGACAATTGTCAACCGCTTCTACAGCTTTAATAGCAGCATCTAGATTACCAGTATGGCCAACCATATCAGTATTGGCAAAGTTACATACAATTAGCTTATATTTGTTTTCTTCTAGCGCAGAAATAAGATTATCAGTAAGCTCATATGCGCTCATTTCTGGCTGAAGGTCATATGTTTTGACATTGGGCGATTGAATGAGCCTTCTATCTTCTCCAGGCAGGATTTCTTCCTCGCCACCATTAAAGAAAAAAGTAACATGAGCATATTTTTCTGTTTCAGCAATCCTTAGTTGATTGAAGCCAGAGCTAGAGACACAGTCACCAAGGGTATTTTTAACTGAAATTGGCGGATAAGCACACTCTAGATTAAGGTCTTTTTTATATTCTGTTAGACAAATAAAATTGCACTTCACAAAATGTTTTCGGCTAAACTCATCAAATGCTCTAGAGGTAAGAGCAAGCGTTATTTCTCTTGCTCTGTCTGCTCGGTAATTCATAAAGATTACAAGGTCATCTTGATTGATTTTAACGGCCTCACCAATTGACGTTGGAGCTATAAACTCATCATTTTCACCTAATTTATATGCCTGTTGAATGGCCTCTATTGCGCTCTGTGAAGAGCGCTCAGCCTTCTCTCCAGAAATTAAATCATACGCCTGAGCAACCCTCTCCCATCTGTTATCTCTATCCATTGCATAAAAGCGGCCAACTACTGAGACGATTCTTCCAACATTTGTTTCTGAAATTTTAGATTCTAGTTGTTCGATATATTTTGAGGCGCTGTTTGGCGGGGTATCACGACCATCGGTAAAGACATGAAAATAAACTTGGTTACAGTTTTTTTGTTTAGCAAGCTCAAGTGCTGCAAAAATATGATTTTGATGAGAGTGAACGCCGCCATCCGATAATAAGCCAAGAATGTGGACAGCTTTATTATTTTGAGACGCCAGTTCTAGAGCGTTACAAAGAGTTTTATTGTTAAAAAATTCACCAGAGCCGATGTCATTGTCAATTCTAGTAAAGTCTTGTTCAATAATTCTTCCAGATCCTATTGTTAGGTGACCTACTTCAGAGTTTCCCATTTGACCTATAGGCAGACCAACGCTTTCTCCGGAAGTTCCAATAAGTGTATTAGGATAGTTTTTTATAAAGAGATCCCAGTTTGGCGTTTTTGCTAGAGCAATAGCATTATTTGCAGAATTACTTGAATAGCCCCATCCGTCAAGAATTAGAAGTAATTTTGTATTTTTCATTTGTGAGGACACTTAAACATTAAATAAGAAGTGAACAACATCTCCATCTTTAACAACATATTCTTTTCCTTCAGAGCGTAACTTGCCAGCGTCTTTAGCTCCTTTTTCGCCCTGATTTTCTATAAAGTCATTGTAAGAGATTGTTTCAGCGCGAATAAAGCCCTTTTCAAAGTCTCCATGTATTTTACCTGCGGCCGCTGGCGCAGAATCTCCAATATTAATTGTCCAGGCCCTAACTTCTTTGGGCCCAGCTGTAAAATATGTATGCAGTCCAAGGAGCTTATAGCCCGCTTTGATTAAGCGATCGAGTCCAGACTCAGTCTGTCCCATTTCATCTAAAAAACCTTGTTTGTCTTCCTCTTCAAGTTCTGCAATTTCAGCCTCAATATCTGCACACACCGATACAACTTGGCTTCTCTCTTTGGACGCATAATTAGTCAAAGCTGTTAGATGTGCATTATTTTCAAATCCATCCTCATTGACATTAGCAACATACAGGACAGGTTTGGACGTGAGAAGCTGAAGTCCTTTTGCAAGCTTGTCTTCATCTTCATTGAGATCTAGTGATCTAACAGCTAAACCCTCTTCAAGTATTGGCAGAATTTTTTCAAGCAGGTTTTTTAAAGGTAAGCCTTCTTTTTGACCAGCTTTGGTATTTTTTATAGCCTTTTGGTAAGCTTTTTCAACGCTAAAAAGGTCTGCTAAAGCAAGCTCTGTATTAATCGTTTCTATGTCATCAGTGGGTTGACTTTTCCTGAAACATGGATAATATCGTCATTTTCAAAACACCTTACAACATGAAGAATGGCATCTGTCTCACGAATATTTGAGAGAAATTGGTTCCCCAAGCCCTCTCCTTTTGATGCGCCTTCAACAAGTCCAGCTATGTCAACAAATTCCATAGTTGTTGGCAGGATTTTTTCAGGACTTACAATGTTTGCAAGGCTTTGTAATCGGGAGTCATTTACTGGAACGATTCCAATATTGGGCTCAATTGTACAAAAAGGATAGTTTTCTGAGTCTATTCCAGCTTTAGTCAGGGCATTAAATAGCGTCGACTTTCCAACATTTGGCAATCCAACAATGCCACATTTAAAACCCATTATCTTTCTCCAATACTATGTGTGAAGAGCTTTCATAGCATCTTCAAAATTTCCATTCACTAAGAGATCAATAATGCTCATTGCATTTGACATCCCCTGTTCTATGCTGCTTAATTCAGATTTACCGGGAGCATTAAGAACATAATCNACTACATCATCTTTAGAGCCTGGATGAGCGATTCCAATTCTAAGGCGGTAAAAGTCCTTTGAGTTAAGNGCTTTTATGGTATCTCTCAGTCCATTATGACCNCCATGACCACCAGCAAGCTTTATTTTGACAGCACCAATAGGCAAGTCAAGCTCATCATGCACAACCAAAGTCTCTTCTGGTGAAATATCATAGTAGCTTAGGAAGCTTTTAATAGATCCGCCAGAGTTGTTCATAAAGGTTTGGGGCTTAAGAAGAAAAACCTTGGTTGAGCCAAAGGCAACGCTCGTAGTTTCTCCTAAAAACTTCGACTGACTTGTAAATTTAGAGTCTTTAATAGAAGCTAGAGACTCAACAAACCAAAAGCCAGCGTTGTGACGATGTTCCTGATAATTTTTTCCGGGGTTTCCCAGTCCAACAATTAGTTTAATCATTACAACGCTTCATTTTACGCTTGTTGAGACAACAAGGCTGACGATACTTTATTCTGTGTCGTCACCATCATTATTTGAGCCTTCAGATTCATCAGCTTGGTCTGCGTCACCATCTTCAGAGCCTTCTTCACCCTCAATAACTTCTTCCTCTTCCTCTTCAATAATCTTAGGTTCTGAGACAGAGCATACTGTTTGGTCGTGTGCTTCAATATCCTCATGTTGAAGTGAGGTAATAACAACACCTTCAGGCAATACTAGATCCGTTAATGAGAGATGATCGCCAATTTCAAGCTTAGTTACATCTACGTCAATACCATGAGGAAGATCCTTTGGTAGACAAGAGATTTCAACAGAAACAACAAACTGATTAAGCATATTGCCTAGTCTTAACGCCTCATTCTCTTCCACACCAATAAAGTGAAGTGGTGTAGTTGTAACCAGAGTTTGTTTGGCATCTACTCGTAAAAAGTCAATGTGAGTAACAACATTTTTTGCGGGATGGCGCTGTATGTCTTTTAGAACGACAGAATCTGTCTCTTTTCCCACAACCAAGTCTAATACAGATGTAAATGTATTTTCATCCTCTAGTAAGTGAGTGATTTCGTGAATGCTAAGCGAAATCATTTTTGGGGCAGCTTTGCCACCATAAATAATGCTAGGAACTTTCTCTTCTTTTCTCAGGCGGCGGCTCGCACCTTTCCCCTGGTCTTTACGCTCTATGGCGTTTACTGTAATGCTCATTTTGAGTTCTCCATTAAATGAAAAAACACCGCATCATGCGGTGCAACCAATTTGTCTATCTTGCGACCAGATAGACTGGGGGAACATTTTACCTGAAATCTTTTTCTAATAACTAAATTTCTCTATCGCGACTTTAGCCAAAAAATAATACCGAAAGTTGAGCTGGCAATAGTCAAAACCCAGGCTGATTGGGTGGCAAGTAATCCTGCACTTATTATGAACACTAGAGCAAAAATTGCCGATCGCTGTTTAGTTGCATTCTCCTTAAGTTGAGACACGATGGCTTCAGTTTGTTTTTTTGAGTTTTCTCTCTTAAATGAACCGCTTTCAATTTCTTTAAGAGCATTAATTAACAGCATTGGTATTTCAGGTAGCTCTGAAATGAGCTGAGGCATCTGATCAGACATTTTCCTTAGAGTGCTTTTGAGGCTAAACTTTTCTTTAGCAAGCTTTTCTAGATAAGGTTTTGCTGTGGCCCAAAGGTCAAGATCAGGATAAAGAGAACGTCCTAAGCCCTCAATATTAAGCAATGTCTTATATAGCAGAAGTAGCTGAGGTTGCACCTCCATGTCAAAACGCTTTGCTTCCTTAAGCAGGCTCAATAAAACTTGACCAAAAGAAATTTCACTGAGAGGTTTTTCAAAAATTGGCTCACAAACGCTTCTTATGGCATTTTCAAATTCCATTACATTAGTTCCCTCAGGAATCCATCCAGACTCTAAGTGAACTTGGGATACTTTTTTGTAATCTTGGTTGAAAAAAGCTAAAAAGTTTTGAGCTAAATAATACTGATCAGCTTCAGTGAGCGTGCCCATGATTCCAAAATCAACACCAGTATATTGATTATTCTCACCTACAAAAATGTTACCAGGGTGCATATCTGCGTGGAAAAAGTTATGGTCGAATACTTGAGTAAAAAATATGATTACACCATCTTCTGCAAGAGACTTAAAGTCAACATTTTTCTTTTTTAAGGCCTCTATGTCATTTACTGGAGTTCCATAAATTCGTTCAGTAACTAAGACATTTGAACGACAAAGGTCCCAGTGAACTTTAGGAACATACAAGAGGCTAGAGTTGCTGAAATTTTTACCTAAAAGTGATGCATTAGCTGCCTCAACCATCATGTTAGTTCGTTGTAAATAATGCTCTCAAATTCAGCAACAGCTTCTTTTGGCCTAAGCCTTTTTCCATCTTGATGTCTTTCAGCTAGGCTGGCCAAAGTATATAAAAGTCTAATATCTCTTTTAATTTGTTTTTCAATTCCTGGGCGAACCACCTTAACAATGATCTCTTCGCCTTTTTGAGTTATAGCAGTATGAACTTGTGCTATGGAGGCTGAAGCAAGGGGGGTGTCATCGAAGGAAGAAAAAAGTTTGGAAACTTCGCCACCAAGCGCATCTTCAATAATTGCTTTTGACTCATCAGCAGGAAAAGGAGGACACTTATCTTGAAGTTTGGCTAGTTCAATGCCAATGTCATCAGGCAAAAGATCTCTGCGCGTAGATAAAGTTTGACCGAACTTAATAAAAATCGGCCCTAGCTCTTCAAGAGCCAAACGAATCCGCTCGCCCCTTGAAAACTTTTTGCTAGGAAAATAATGCCACGGAGTTAAATAGATTAAAGGCTTTAGGCTTTTTAGAAAAGAAGTAGAGAGTATTAAGTGGTCTAACCTGTAACGAATTAGTGTTCTTAAAATACTTAAAAATCGAAACAAACTCTTCATTTATGATGACCTGCCTTTAAAAATTGTTGATCGACTGGGCGCTATTAAAAGGGTGGTTAGCTCTTCTTTTAAAGTGTCAATGATTGAACCATCATTTTTTAATGACATGTTTTTAATCTGCTTAAATGATTGACCACCTGGTGTGCAATAATGTCACCAGTATATTGTGAAATCAGTTCTTCTATGTCAATTGACGATGAGGCCAGGAGGTCTGCAAGTTGTTGTGCTGTTTTAATGCTTCCATTGATTTCTATGTCTTCTTTTTCGATTAAATCTTCTAAAGTGACACCTTTAAATAAGGACAAAAACGATTCTTTATTCATTCTTATTTCAACATCAGTTTTTTTGTTTTGAGTATTGTTTATAACAAAGATGCGAGCATTTAGACACAAAAAAAATAAACTCAAGTCAATCTCATCAACATTTAGGCTGATAATCTTATTATCAATGAGAGATATGTCAACGCTATTAGCATTGATCATATGGTTGAGCGCTTTTTCAATGGCAAGACGAAACATTTTGTTTAAGTCTTTACTGCTTTATGAAGTGCAACGATTCCACCGGTTAGGTTGTGNAATTCACAAAACTCAAATCCAGCATCAAGAACCATAGCTTTTAGGGTTTCTTGGTCAGGGTGTTTTCGAATAGACTCTGCAAGATACTGATAGCTATCTTCATCATTTGCAAAATATTCTCCAAATTTAGGAATAAGATTAAATGAATAGAAGTCATAAGCNTTTTCTAGCATTTGATTTTCAACCTTGGAAAATTCCAGGATTAAAAGAGTTCCACCTTTTTTTAAAACACGGTACATTTGTTTTAAGGCAGCATCCTTGTCGGTAACATTTCTGAGTCCAAAGGCAATGCTTACACAGTCAAAAGTATTGTCTTCAAAAGGCAGCGATTCAGCATTGGCTTGAACGAACTCGACGTCAATGATGCCATGATTGATAAGGTTTTTTCTTCCCTCATGAAGCATAGATTCGTTAATATCTGAAAGGATTACTTTGCCAGAAGGGCCAACTTTTTTTCTAAACTTAATGGCCAGATCGCCAGTGCCTCCAGCAATATCAAGAACATGATCCCCCTCTTTAACATTGCTACTGGAAATAGTGTAGTTTTTCCAGAGTCGATGAGTACCCATTGACATCACATCATTCATGAGGTCATATTTACCTGCAACTGAGTCAAAGACCTCTTTTACAAGGCCTTGTTTTTTTTCAACGTCGACTTGTTTATAGCCAAAGTGGGTGGTTTTTTCCATTTCTATTGTGCGGGGTAATCCCTAAAATCAGCCCCAATATATATTTGTGTTGGCCTAAATATTCTATTGTCGCTCACTTGTTCATGCCAATGAGCCACCCACCCTGCAGAGCGCGCCATAGCAAAAATAGAAGTAAAGTGCTCTTTAGTAAAATTAAAAATCTCTGAATACAGGATTCCCGAGTAAAAGTCTACGTTAGGGTAAACCCCCTTTTGAGACAGAAGCTCGTTGCAGATGCTTTCAACCTCAAGCGCTGTTTCAAAGCGGTTAGAGAGTTTGAGGCCATTTTTCTTGATATAAGTCTTAATCATTTTCTCAAGAATTGTTGCCCTAGGATCTTTAGTTTTATATTCGCGATGACCCATTCCCCAGATGACTTGTTTATTTTTGAGCCTATCTTCAATCCATTTACGAGCATTCTTTGGAGAGCCAATTTCATCGAGCATAATAAGTACATTTTCATTTGCATTTCCATGTAAAGGCCCCGCAAGCGTTCCAACTCCTGCAGCAATTGAGGCAAAAGGGTTGGCAAGTGAGGACGCCGTCACCATAGTAGAAAAAGTTGAGGCATTGATTGTGTGTTCAGCGTGCAAAATTAATGAGGCATCTAATAGGTTTACAATTTCTGGGTCAGACTCCTCTCCAAAACACATGTACATAAAGTTTTCCGCATAAGTCATTGTTTTACTTGGCGGAATTGGATCATAACCTCTACTGATTCGAGTCCACATAGCAACTAAGGTACTCATATTGGATATTATTTTGATCAGAGCGTTTTGAGTGTAAGACGAATCTGGTTCAGAAGCTCCAGCATCAGGATAGAAAGTGGCCATAGATGCGATAGCAGTTTGAAGCACGTCCATTGAGTGTCCAGTTGAAGGAAGCGACCAAAGCAAATGGCGAATTTTGCGTTTTACTTCATTGCGTTTGTTTAGGGTATTTTTAAAGTTTGTCAGCTCTTGCGGAGATGGAAGTTCTCCATTCATTAATAAAAGTGCAGTTTCTTCAAATGAGGAGTGCTCAACAAGGTCTTGTATTGAGTAGCCTCTGTAGGCAAGTATTCCCTTTTCTCCATCAATTGAAGAAATGGATGATTTGGTTGCTGGAACGCCTGCTAGGCCTGGAATGTATTCAGTCATATAATTAGTTTTTAAATTGAAAAAGAAGAGCCACAACCACAAGTGGTTTTGGCATTTGGGTTGCTTACAATAAACCTTGCGCCTTGAAGGTCCTCTAAGTAATCTACTGTTGAGCCCATCAGATATTGATAGCTCATTGGGTCAATTACTAGCTCAACGCCTTGTTTGTTAACTCCACTATCTCCCTCTTTCAGGTTTTCATCAAAGGTAAATCCATAAGAGAAACCAGAACAGCCTCCACCAGTAATATAGACACGCAGTCGCAAAGAAGGATTCTTCTCTTCTTTGATTAGCTGTGCAACTCGATTAGCAGCACTATCACTAAAAACTATATCAGCTTCGTCTTGTATTTCAGTGGCAACCATGGGTTATCTCCGAGTAAATCTATTAGTCAAATAATTACGGCAAAAGTCCGATTTGTTTGAGTCCTTCCTGTTCGTTTAGTCCAAACATTAAATTCATATTTTGAATTGCTTGTCCAGCTGCTCCCTTACCTAAATTGTCGATTACAGACATAATAACAAGCTTATTGCTATGTTCAACATACTGAACTGAGATCTGGCAATAGTTAGAAGATTTAACTGAACGGGTTTCAGGGTAGACACCTTCAGGCAATATTTTAACAAATTCTTCGTTTTCATAGGCATTTTCGAAGCATGCCAATATATCGATATCTGAGTCTATTAAGTCAACATAAATTGTAGCTTCAATCCCACGACTCATTGGAAGCAAATGAGGGGTAAATGTAAGGCCAACTGGTGATTCAGTCATTGACTCTATTTCTTGTTTGATTTCAGGAAAATGCCTATGTCCACTAACCCCATAAGGCTTAAAGCTTTCAGTAATTTCACAAAAAAGAGTAGCTTGGTTTGCAATCCGGCCAGCACCACTTGTACCTGACTTACAGTCCGCAATTATATTTGACGTATCTATTAGGTTATTTTGAAGGAGTGGTTTTAATGCTAAAAGAACTGCTGTTGGATAGCAGCCTGGATTTGCAACTAGCCGAGCATCTTTAATGGCATCTCTTTTCATTTCTGGTTGACCATAAACGGCTTCTTTAAGAAGAGATTCTTGGGTATGTTCCATCTTGTACCAGTCAGACCAGGTAGTTGCATTGGTGATCCTGAAGTCTGCTCCCAGGTCAACAACTTTAATATTTTTTTCCAAAAAAAGTGCTGCATTGTTCATTGCAACGCCATGTGGTGTAGCAAAAAATACAATGTCGCATTCAAATAGCCTATTATCATCAGGAAGAAGATAAGTTAGCTCAGATATTCCATGCATATTAGGAAAAACTTCAGAGATCTTTCTGCCCTCAAGCGCTCTTGAGGTAATCGCATGAACCTCTGCGTTGGGATGTTGATGTATGATTCGTAAAAGCTCAATGCCAGTGTAACCTGAGCCCCCAATTATTCCAACTTTGATTTTCATTTTTCATCTCCAAGCATCTTTTCAAGATAGTGTATATTCATCCCACCTTTTTGAAAAACCTTGTCAACCATAATTTTTCTTTGAAGAGGAATATTGGTTTTGATGCCATCTATCACCATCTCATCAAGCGCATTTTGCATTTTTATAATCGCATTAATTCTATTATCGCCATATGTAATCACCTTCCCAATCATTGAATCATAGTGGGGCGGAACATTATATCCGTTGTAGATATGAGAGTCTATCCTAACGCCGAGACCACCTGCAGCATGATACTGGGTAATTTTTCCAGGAGAAGGCATAAAGCTCTCGGGGTCTTCTGCATTAATTCTGCATTCAATTGCATGGCCACGGATTTTTATATCACTCTGCTCATAAGACAATTTGTCCCCACCAGCGATTAAAATTTGTTCTCGAACAATATCAACGCCCGTAATCATTTCTGTTACGGGGTGTTCAACTTGAACCCTAGTGTTCATTTCAATAAAGTAAAACTCATCATTATCAAAAAGAAACTCAAAGGTACCCGCACCACGGTAATTAATTTTTTTACATGCTTCAGCACAAATATTGCCAATCTTATTTCTAAGCTCTGAAGAGATTCCAGGAGCTGGAGCTTCTTCAACTACTTTCTGATGCCTCCTTTGCATAGAGCAATCTCTCTCACCAAGATGAATAGCATTGCCGTGCTGGTCAGCAAGGACTTGTATCTCAACATGGCGAGGTGTTGTCAGAAATTTTTCCATATAGACTTCACCATTTCCAAAAAAGCTTAATGCTTCAGACTTTGTAAGTTGAATTGAGTCAGCCAAATCTTTTTCTTCTTCAACGACTCTCATGCCTCGACCACCACCACCGCCCGAAGCTTTAATAATTATTGGTAGACCAATTTCTTTTGCAATTTTAACGCTTCTTTTTTCATTGTCATCAAGTGCACCATCAGAACCTGGCACACAAGGAACACCTGAACTTTTCATTGCTTCAATAGCAGCAACTTTGTCACCCATAACCCTTATGTTTTCAGCTCTAGGACCAATAAATATAAAGCCACTTTGTTCAACTTGATCTGCAAAATCAGCATTCTCTGAAAGAAAGCCATAGCCAGGATGAATTGCATCAGAGTGGGTCAGCTCAGCAGCACTAATAATTGCTGGAATGTTTAAGTAGCTTTTGATTGATGGGTGGGGACCAATACATACAGCTTCATCAGCTAGCCTAACATGCTTTAAGTCTTTATCTGCAGTTGAATAAACAGCAACTGTTTGAATGCCAAGCTCCTTACAAGCCCTAAGAATACGCAGAGCAATTTCGCCACGATTTGCGATTAAAACTTTTTTAATTGAGCTCATTCTACAACTATTAGTGATTGTCCAAATTCAACTGCTTCACCATCTTTAACAAGAATCTCAACCACTGTCCCAGATTGGTCAGACTCTATTTGATTCATTATTTTCATTGCCTCAATAATTCCAACTGTATCTCCCTGATTGATTTTTTGTCCAATTGACACAAATGGTTTTGCCGTTGGAGATGGGGCAGAATAGAATGTTCCAACCATTGGAGACGTTACAGATTGGCCAGTTTCTTGAGGCTGTTCATTTGGGCTTGCTGTTTGTGAGGTGGGAGCGGAGCTAACTGGAGCTTGCTGCTGAACAAAAGATTGGATTGGATGCTGGGCAGGAGCTGGGGAGTTGCCATATCTTGAGATTTTTACGGACTCTTCACCCTCCTTAATTTCAATCTCTGACATTCCAGATTCTTCCAGAAGCTCCATTAATTTTTTAACTTTTCGAATATCCATTGACGCTCCTTTTTATTTTATTAACTGTTATTTAAAACTTAAATATATGAAACTAGCTTGCAAGCTATAAATGTTATAAGTACATGTTTTGGCTTAGAAATATTAAAGATAAGCCTAAAGATGTGATTCTTTATTAAGTATTAAGATTAAGTATTTTACCAGCTATATAGCAAAAAATAGCCACATTTAGAGGCATTTAGAGGGAAATGGGCTTATAACGAATTTATGTTATTTATGTGTTTTGTAAGCTCTGCTGCATTCACTTCACCAATAATTCTTTGATCCCTCAATTCTTTTCCATTCTTGAAAAATAAGATTGCTGGCGGTCCAAAGAGAGAGAACCTTGATAATATTGACTGACTAAAGGTGTTATTATCAGTGACATCAACTGTATAGGCTTGAGAGCCTCTAAGTGATTGACTGACAAGAGTGTCTGTAAAAACTACCCTTTCCATCTTGTTGCAAGCTATACACCATTCGGCATAGAATTTAATAACAAGCATTTTGTTGTTTTCATTAGTGCTTAAAATTAAATTATCGAGACGCTCTTCATCATTAATTATTTGAAATTTGATGCTATTTGATATATCAATTTTATCACCATATATGATTGAATCTAGTGGTTGCTGAACATCTCCATTTCCCTTTGCAACAAGAAACCATAACATCAATCCATAAGCTAGAACGGCCAGAGAAAGTAGCTTGAATAAGATGTTTAGAGGAGAAATTGATTTATTTAAATTTTTGAAAACACCAAGCATAACTGGTGCCACTGAAAATAATAATGCCCAAAGAATAAGTGATAAAAAAGGATATAAGATTCGATCTAAAAGGTAAAGGGCAACAGCTATCATTGCAAACCCAAAGACTCGTTTGACGTTTTCCATCCATGCCCCTGCTTTTGGAAGTGTATTGACGCCCCAGCCGCAAATTATTATTAGTGGCACACCCATGCCAAGGCCCATGGCAAAAAGACTTGCACCGCCTTTAGCGGCACTTCCACCAGCAATCACATAACTTAAGGCGGTTGCAAGAAATGGCGTCACACAAGGCCCAACAATTAAAGCAGAAAGAAAGCCCATTATGCTAACGCCAACAAAGCTTCCACCAGATTGTGCATTGCTTAGGTTTGTGAGCTTAGTTTGAATTTTTGAGGGCAGCTGAATATCATAAAGGCCAAACATGGAGAGGGCTAGAGCAATAAAGATTAAGCTGGAAACAAATAAGATCCAGGGGGTTTGCATCACAGCTTGTAGGTTTATTCCAGCTCCAAAGTAGCCAGCAGAAGCTCCGATTAAACCATAAGCGAGGGACATTGAAAAAACAAATGTGACCGACATTAAGACTGCATTTAGATTGCTAGGGGCCTCTTTCTGTCCAATAATAATTCCAGATAAGATTGGAACCATTGGATATACACAAGGAGTCCAAGACAAGGCGAGACCGGCTAGAAAGGCTGCTAAAAATAGAGTAATGCCTCCTTGCTCGAATTTTTTAGAGGTGATTTTTTCTGAATCGGTTGCTGTTGGTCTGTCAGAACCTGTTATCCTTTCTGCACCTATGGTGCTAACTTTGAGTCTGTCAACTTGAGGTGGGTAGCATACTCCACCCTCCCAGCACCCTTGATGTTCAACTGTCAATATTACGTAAGGGCTTAGCTCATCCTCAACTTCAATTTGAATCTCTAAAGGAGAGGTATAAACGCTGACTTCTCCAAAAAATTCATCGTTTTTAATTGTTGCCTCAGGGTATAGAACGTCTTTAATTGTTGCTTCTTCAACTGCAAATGAGATTTTGTCTTTGTAAAGATAGTAATTCTTTTTTATGTTCCATTTAACTGAAAGTGAATGAGATCCAGTTAAGATAGCGCTTAACTCAAAAGCTTCATTAACTGGAACAGGCCGACCCAAGTCCGATGAGCCATCATTATCAAGAATTAACGATGATGAAATTGCATTAGTCGCTTTGCTTGTATCATTTAAAACTATCTCTGTTTCTGCTGATAATTGAGAAACGATATTTAGAATAATAAAAGAAAAACGAAACGAATTTTTTTCATAAAATATAAATTTTGGTTATTACTATTGATTATAGTCTAATGATGCTTTCTCTCAAGCTGGGTTTGTTTATAGCTAGAATTTTTCTGTATAAAATTACTATGGAAAAACTGTAAAACTAATTAGAGATTAAGCCACACAAAAGAGATGTTACCTTTATATAAGAAATGAGTATTTTAACGATAAGCCCTAAAGTTATTCCATGGATTTTTGTGTGGATTTGGAGTACTGG
>JGI24928J39210_1000015_pt1 | contig 36651 bp, 31 predicted proteins | sample AOAMet2_C43A7_35_2_FD_39210 | JGI IMG/M metagenome (IMG submission 39210) | reverse complement strand
AGCTGGTTCGTCTGCTGCTGACGGTGGTAACAAATTACCTTCCAGCGACTTTGGTAATTCTAATGTATCTGTATCTGTTTCTATTGTACTAAAACCATCTGTTACAGAACTTCCACCTGAATTTTTTGCAGCAATAATAGTTAAAGTAATTGAAGTAATTAAAAATGCGATTGCAATAATCCAAGTAACTTTTGCCAGTGGGGCTGCTTTAGGTCGACCACCGCCACTATTATTACCCCCGCCACCAATACCTAATCCACCACCCTCAGATCGTTGAAGTAATACTATACCTATCAATGAAACTGAAAGTATTAAGTGAATAACAAGTACAACGTTTTGCATAATCAAAGCCTATATGTTCAAAATAACTTGTCGCTTTTTAGGGTAAACTATAGGGGCTGTCGATGGGTTATTTTATCGATATGCATCATGATACCTAGTAGTATTATGATTGTCGCGACAAATTGGGTATTTAATGCATTGATTTGGCACTATATAGAGATCATAAGATTCTAAAAAAGAAAGATAATCTTATGGCTAATGTCGTTGTCGTTGGTGCCCAGTGGGGTGACGAAGGTAAAGGTAAAATTGTAGACTGGCTATCTGAAAGAGCAGATATTATTGCACGGTTTCAAGGTGGCCATAATGCTGGCCATACTTTGGTAATAGACTCGAAAGTCTATAAATTACATGCTTTACCTTCAGGTGTTGTTAGAGGTGGAAAGTTATCTGTGATTGGTAATGGGGTTGTTCTTGATCCCTGGCATTTATTAAATGAAATTAAAACCATTGAGTCGCAGGGAATTTCTATCAACCCTGAGAATCTCATGATTGCAGAAAATACGCCATTAATATTACCTCTTCACGGTGAATTAGACAGGTTACGTGAAGAAGCTGCAAGCAAGGGTACTAAAATTGGCACTACTGGACGCGGTATTGGTCCTGCATACGAAGATAAAGTAGGTAGGCGTGCAATTAGAGTTGCAGACTTAGCAGATATGACAACGCTCGAAGCACGCATTGATCGTGCTCTACANCATCATAACCCACTCAGAAAAGGCTTAGGNTTTGATGAAATAGATCGTGATAAACTATTGTCAGATCTTAAAGAAATTGCTCCAAAAATTCTTCCTTACGCTGCGCCAGTTTGGAAAGTCTTAAATGAAAAAAGAAAATCAGGAAAACGAATTTTATTTGAGGGAGCTCAAGGGGCACTTTTAGATATTGATTTTGGAACATATCCTTTTGTTACTTCATCTAATGTAATTGCAGGCCAAGCCGCTACCGGTGTTGGTTTGGGCCCAACTGCTATAGATTATGTTCTTGGTATTGTTAAAGCTTACACTACGCGGGTTGGTGAAGGGCCATTTCCATCAGAATTAGATGATGATGATGGTCAAAGATTAGGTGAGAGAGGTCATGAGTTTGGTACCACAACTGGAAGAAAACGCCGATGTGGTTGGTTTGATGCTGCTTTGCTAAGACAAACTTGTGCCACATCTGGAATTACAGGAATATGCCTTACTAAACTAGATGTCCTCGATGGATTTGAAACCTTAAAAATATGNGTCGCATATGATTTAGATGGCAAAAGACTTGATTATTTNCCTACAGCAGCNGAAGANCAATCAANATGTGTGCCTATTTATGAAGATATGCCTGGATGGTCTGAAAGTACTGAAGGTGCACGTTCATGGAATGACCTACCTGCTGCAGCAATAAAATATGTTCGAAGAGTTGAGGAATTAATTGATTGTCCAGTTGCTCTTGTTTCAACAAGCCCAGAACGTGAAGATACGATTCTGGTCACAGACCCATTTGCAGACTAATGGCATTATCATACAAAGGCAAAAAGACGTTGGTCTTTAATTATTCTTTTGATAGGGCTTCCAGCCTATATCATACTATGTGTAGTACTAACTAATTTACTTCCACGTCCTAACATAATTTTGGAATTTATAATTTATGTTGCCCTAGGAATTATATGGATTTTCCCATTTAAAAAAATATTCCTTGGTGTTGGACAAGTTGACCCAAATGAATCCTCAAAAGAAGATTAACCAGCAAAATTATTATGACAAATAGCAGCCATTTTTCTGTTACCCAAGGCGTTAACCTTATAGGTGGTGGTTTGGTAAATGAGCAAGACATAAATGATATCAGAAAAAGTGGTAAGAGTTTATTTTGTGCAGACTCAGGTCTAAACTATGCCTTAAAAAATAATCTTTTAGTATCAGGGTTGATTGGAGATTTAGACAGTGTTGATAGTCAAAAAGATGCTACCTATCCAGTGATTTTTGATCAAAGCCAGGACACAAATGATCTGGAAAAATCATTAGATGCAATAAATGCCAAATATATAATTTGCTATGGGTTTCTTGGAGGCCGATTGGATCATTCATTGGCTTCATTTAATGTTATTTCAAAGACAAAACAGGTAGTTTTCTTGATTGGCGAAGAAGATGTTTGTGTGGTTTGTCCTAAAAATTTAAAGTTAAATTTACCAATTGGTACAAGGTTTGCATTATTCCCTATGGATAAAACATTCGCAAAGTCCAAAGGTTTAATGTGGAATTTAGACGGTATACTTATGTCACCTAATGGGAGAATATCCACATCTAATGAAAGCATAGAAAAGCATATCGAAATATGGATAGATGATGGATTGGCACTTGCTATATTTCCAAGGAATACTTTACCAACAATTATAAACCAATGGCCATTTTAGCACTCAGGTAAGTTAACAGCCAAACCACCAAGCGATGTTTCTTTATATTTTGAATTCATATCTATGCCAGTTTGTCTCATGGTTTCTATACAAGCGTCTAATGAAACTAAATGAATTCCATCACCCCGTAACGCTAAGGAAGCAGCTGAAACGGCTTTGATAGCTCCTAATCCATTGCGCTCAATGCAGGGAGCCTGAACTAAGCCTTTAATTGGGTCACATGTCATGCCTAAATGGTGCTCAAGAGCTATCTCTGCTGCATTTTCCACTTGTTGGGGTGTTCCACCTAAGATTGCGCATAAACCCGCAGCTGCCATTGCTGCAGCAGAACCGACTTCTCCTTGGCAACCTACTTCTGCACCAGAAATTGAAGCATTATTTTTTATTAGGCCTCCAATTGCAGCAGCAGTGAGCAAGAATTCTGGAATCTTTGAAATTGAAGCTGAAGGCACATGATCAAGATAATATCTTAAAGTNGCTGGAATAACTCCTGCTGCACCATTTGTAGGTGCAGTAACAATTTGTGCCCCAGCAGCATTTTGCTCATTTACTGCCATAGCATAACAGGACATCCAATCATTTATTATATGTGGTGGTGCTATATTTCTGCTCTGTTCTTTTCGTAAAGATTCATGAATGCCCTTTGCTCTTCTCTTGACAAATAATCCGCCAGGTAAGATTCCTTCTTTTTTTAGGCCTTCTTCAATGCAATTATTCATTACATCCCAAATCTTATTGATACCTTGTGAAAGATCAGACTTATTTATATTTGCTTGTTCGTTTTCTGATTTTAGTTCNGCTATAGATTTGCCTGTACTTACACACATTTCAAGCATTTCAGATGCGTTTTTAAATGGATAAGGTGTTGTATTTTTTAGTTTAGAATGAGAAATACCTGATGCTAATTCAGAGGCTGTTTGGACAAAGCCTCCACCTACTGAATAATACGTTTCTTCAAAAAGAATGGTTCCTATTGAGTCATAAGCATAAAAAATCATGCCATTTGCGTGCCCATCAAGACTTTTTTCAAAATCGAATCTTATAGCTGTATTTGGATTAAATAAATATTCAGAGTGACCTTCAGGTTGGATCTTACCTGTTTGAGATACCTCATCTAATGCTTGTTGAGCGACATTAGAATTAAATGTTTGAGGTTTAAATCCTATCAAGCCCATAATCGTAGCATAATCAGTATGATGACCTTTGCCTGTAAAAGCTAAGGAGCCATGAAGTGATGCACTTAAACTTACAGCTTTTATTTTATGTTCTAATAATTGATCTAAAAATTTTCCAGCAGCAACCATAGGTCCCATTGTATGAGAGCTAGATGGTCCGATACCTATTTTGAAGATGTCAAAGATTGAAAGAAACATAAATAAAAATCCTATTTATATTTATCATATCAAAAAAATAAATTTTTAAATTATAAAACACGTCATATTTGAGAGATTTTAGACATATATTCCGATTTGAACGTGCAGTACTCAATTAATAAAGATACAAGGAGCGAGAATCTCTAATAAAAGGACTTGCATATGACACTTGATTTGAGCCCATCTGAAATTGGGAAGTTTACATCTGCTTACCGAGCGTTAGATTTTGTTGAATCTGATATGAAATTGGGTCTAGGCACGGGTTCAACGGCTGCCTGGTTGGTAAAACTTTTAGCATATGAAATAAATAACAAGGGTTTAAATATTTCTGCATGTGCTACATCTTCNGAGACAACCAAGCTAGCAGAGAGTTTAGGAATTAAAATCTCTAATTTAGACGAATTGGGCCAATTAGATCTAGCGATTGATGGTGCTGATGAATTTGATCAAAATTTGAATTTAATAAAAGGTGGTGGTGCAGCTCTTTTGCAAGAAAAGATTGTTGAAACAGCTGCTAATAAATTGGTGGTAATTACTGATGCATCAAAACAAGTCGATGACCTGGGAACATTTGACTTGCCTGTCGAAGTTGTGAAATTTGGATGGAAAACTACAAAGCGACTCATAGAAAATGTTTTAATTGACCAAGATGTCGATTGCCGGATTGTCACTAGAAGAAATAATCACACACCAGTTATTACAGATGAAAATCATTATATTTTAGATTTAAAATTAAACAGAATTGGAAATCCTAATGCACTTTCAGATGCATTATTAAATATTGCTGGAGTCGTTGAAACAGGCCTTTTTTTAGGAATGACACATTCTATTATAATGGGTAATGAAAATGGGTTGGCTCGAGTGAAATCGACTGGTTCGTTAGATTGGGTAGATACATCTTATGACATACAAAGCCTATCTCAATTTATAAAAAATATTAATGACATTTGAGGTGTTAAAGTGAATTATGATTTTGATCTTTTTGTTATAGGCGCGGGTTCTGGTGGAGTAAGAGCTGCAAGATTGTCCGCTCAAAATGGACAAAAAGTAGCTTTGGCAGAAGAATTTCGCTATGGAGGTACGTGCGTTATTAGAGGGTGTGTACCAAAAAAACTAATGGTTTATGCATCTGAGTTTTCTGAATTGTTCCATGATGCAAACGGCTATGGTTGGTCAATTGGTGAGTACTCATTTAGCTGGGAAAAATTCATTGTTGCTAAAGACAAAGAGATTAACAGGCTAGAAAATATCTATTCTAATATTTTAACAAACAATAATGTTAAACACTATAATTCTCGTGCCACTTTAAAGAATTATAATACTGTTGAACTTTCAACAGGTGANGTTATCACTGCTAAAACTATATTAATAGCAACAGGTGGTCGTCCATTTATACCAAATATTCCTGGAAGTGAGTACGCAATTACTTCAAATGAAATTTTCGATCTGCCAACAAAGCCAAATAATGTATTGATTGTTGGTGGTGGTTATATTGCTTGTGAATTTGCCTGTATTTTAAATGGTTTAGGTGTTGCAACAACGCAGTTTTATAGAGGAGATCAAATTCTTCGAGGATTTGACTCAGAGGTTCAAGAATTAGTTTCTAAAGAAATGCAAAATAAAGGAATTAACCTTAGCCTAAATAATGATGTTGAAAGCATTTCAAAAGTAGCAGACGGATATATCGTTAAAGATAAATTAAATAATGAAATCATTGTTGACCAAATATTATATGCAACTGGTCGGGTTCCAAATAGTGAGAATATTGGGCTTGAGGGTTTAGATATTAAAACGGGCCTTAAAGGTGAGATCATAGTTGATAAATACTCTAAAACTAATGTCGAAAACATATACGCCATCGGTGATGTCACAAACAGGGTTCAATTAACNCCAGTTGCTATAGTAGAGGCTGTTGCTTTTGTAGAGACTGTATATAAATCAAACCCCACAATGCCAGATCATGAACTTATTGCTACTGCTGTTTTTACTCAACCTGAAATTGGGACTGTGGGACTGACTGAAGAGGAAGCGTTGAAAAAATGTGATATAGAAATTTATTCTACGACATTTAGACCTATGAAAGTTATTTTGGCTGGTCGCAATGAACGAATGCTGATGAAGTTAATAGTATCAAAAGAGAGTCGTATAATACTGGGTTGTCATATTGTTGGACATGCAGCTGCTGAAATGATTCAATTGGCAGGTGTTGCTATTAAAATGGGTGCAACAAAAGAAGATTTTGATAAAACAATGGCTATTCATCCGACAGCAGCGGAAGAATTAGTAACAATGAATAATCCTACTAGATAAAATATAAATTATTATCTGTGACTNTTTATAAGATTTAAACAAATAGAGACTTGAAATTTTTACGAAAAATGTCAATTAGTAGTAAAGTAAATACAAGTTCTTAGGAGGAATTTGAACAAATGGCTGGTAATGGCACAGGTGGCCCATGGGGTAATGGCGGCGGTAATCGCGGCTCAGGTAATAATGGTGGCGGCGATCGTCCACCATCTAATGGTGGACAAGGTCCAGATTTAGATGACTTGGTTCGAAAGGGGCAAGAACAACTACGTGTTCTGATGGGTGGCAAAGGTGGTGCTAACAATAAAAATAAGCCTCCAAAAGGTGGCGGAGCAGGATTTGGATTTGGTGGTTTTGGATTGATATTCATTGCAATATTTGGATTATGGGTCTTCAATAGCTTTTATAGAGTAGACACATCAGAACAGTCCGTAGAGTTGTTTTTTGGTGAGTATTACAAAACAGGAAATGAAGGTTTGAATTTTGCCCCATGGCCTGTTGTAACAAAACAAATACTTCCAGTAACTAGAGAAAACTCAGAAGATATTGGCGTTGGTCGTGGTGCAAGAGCAGACGAAGGTTTGATGCTGACTGGTGATGAAAATATAGTTGATATTGATTTCCAAGTTGTTTGGAATATCACAGATGCTCAACAATTCTTGTTCAACTTACAAGATCCAAAAGAAACAATACGAGCAGTTTCTGAGTCCGCTATGAGAGAAATTATTGCTAGAAGCAATTTATCTCCAATTTTGAACAAAGACCGTGGAGCTATCACAGCTGAACTAAAAAAATTAATTCAGGATACATTAGATATTTATGGTTCTGATAGTGATGGAAATGTTACTGGTTCAGGAATTAATATCATTCGTGTAAACTTGCTAGGTGCAAACCCACCTCGTGAAGTTATCGACGCCTTTCGTGAAGTGCAAGCGGCAGAACAAACACGTGATACACTCGAAAAACAGGCAGATGCATACTCAAATAGAGTGGTTGCTGAAGCAAGGGGTAAGGCAGCTCAGTTGATGGAGCAAGCTGAAGGTTATCGTGCACAAACAATTAATGAAGCTGAGGGTGAAGCATCGAGATTTGTCTCTGTGTACCAAGAATATGCAAAAGCACCTGAAGTAACACGAAAACGTTTGTACCTTGAAACTATAGAAAAAGTTTATGGAAGTGTTAACAAAGTAGTAATTGATGAAAGTAGTAGTGGTCAGGGTGTAGTCCCATATCTTCCATTAAATGAGCTGACAAAACAAAAGACAGGAGGCAACTAATGAAACGCTTTAATAATTTATTACTGCCAATTCTGGCAGCTATTGGATTTCTGGTTATGTCTTCAGTTTATGTGGTTGATGAACGTGAAAAGGCACTTAGGTTATGGTTTGGTGAGGTAACAGCAGTAATCGTTGATCCTGGCTTGAATTTCAAAGTTCCATTTTTACATGAAGTAGTCAAATATGAAGACCGTATTTTACCACTCGATGTTCAACCTGATGAGTTTACGCCTCTTGATGATCGCAGATTAGTTGTTGATGGATTTGCTTTGTGGCGAATTCAAGATCCTGTTCAGTTTAGAAGAGCTGTTGGATCAGGTGGACAAAGATCTGCAACGCAAAAACTTGATGGTATCATGAATGATGGAATGAGATCAGTACTTGGTCGTGTAACTTCTAATGAGATCCTATCAACTGACAGAACTGCTTTAATGGCTGAGATTCGTGATGCAGTTCGTGAGCAAGCAACTGTTTTAGGTGTTGAAATAGTTGATGTTCGTATAAAACGTGCTGATCTTCCAGAGCAAAACCTTGAGGCAACTTTTGGCAGGATGCGTGCTGAACGTGAACGAGAAGCAGCAGATGAGATTGCGCGAGGAAATGAAGCTGCTCAAAGAGTTAGAGCATCTGCAGATAGAACTGTTGTTGAGACTACATCTGTAGCACAAAAAGAAGCGGATATTATCCGAGGGCAAGCTGATGGTAAGCGAAATGCCATCTTTGCTGAAGCGTTTGGCCGTGATCCAGAGTTCTTTGCTTTCTATAGATCTCTAACTGCATACGAAAAATCCTTGAACGGTGATAATGCCACAATGATTATTTCACCAAATAGCGAATTCTTTGACTATTTGAATTCAGACTCGCTAAATGAATGATTTTTTGACAGCAATTGGATTAGTTGCTGTTATTGAGGGGCTGGTACTTGTACTGGCCCCATCTCGTTTTGAGGATATAATTCGTGCCTTAGGTTCAATGAGTTTGGAAACAAGACGTAACTTAGGATTAATTTTCGTAGTAGTAGGGCTTGTAATAATATGGGCTGTAAAGGCGCTATAACTAATATTAGTTTGATATTAATTTGATAAAGAAACAATTTGTTTATTAAAATTTGACAGAATTTAATTAAAACATACTTATAAAGAAGTCATAAATTTTATTTCAATATTCTGAACAAAAAATACATCTCCAGGAGGAAAATGTCGTGAAAAATTTCACAACTACAAAAAGACTAACAATAAGACAAATACACTCTGTCATAATTAATACGCTTTTTGTTTTTTCCATATTAATGTTATTAACTGTATCTGCACATGCTAGAGGCGCTCCAGAGAGCTTTGCTGATCTTGCTGAAGAACTATCACCGTCAGTTGTAAATATTACTACATCGACAACTATTGCTGGTGTGACTGATCAAGCAAGGCCACAAATCCCAGAGGGAAGCCCTTTTGAGGACTTATTTAGAGATTTTTTTAATAACGGTGAAGGAGGTCAAGCAAGGCCAAGAAGAAGTAGTGCTCTTGGTTCAGGATTTGTTGTATCGTCTGATGGATATATCGTGACCAATAACCATGTTATTGATAAAGCAGATGAAATTGTAATAGAGTTTTTTGATGGAAAAGAACTTGTTGCAAAACTGGTTGGCCGTGATCCTAAAACCGATATTGCTGTGTTAAAAGTCGAAGCCTCTGAACCTCTACCATTTGTAGGCTTTGGGGACAGCGATATTGCTCGAGTTGGTGATTGGGTGATGGCAATTGGAAACCCGTTAGGACAAGGTTTCTCTGTGTCTGCAGGTATAATATCTGCGCGAAATAGGACGCTTAGATCAGGACCATATGATGATTTTATACAAACCGATGCTGCTATTAATCGTGGTAATTCTGGTGGTCCATTATTCAATATGAGTGGTGAAGTTATTGGCGTCAATACTGCAATAATATCACCCAATGGNGGATCTATNGGTTTAGGCTTNTCTATGTCGTCTAGAGTTGTGGGGCGAGTGGTGAAACAATTAAAAGAATATGGTGAAACAAGACGTGGTTGGTTAGGTGTTCAAATACAAGATATAGACAGTGACATGGCAGAAGCTTTGGGATTAGATAAAGTATCTGGTGCATTAGTTAGCGGGGTGCCTGAAGGTCCAGGTGCAGATGCTGGAATTCAATCAGGCGATGTAATTATCTCTTTTGATGGGGTCGAAGTAGAGGATACACGTGGGTTGGTCACAGCTGTAGGCAATGCAGATGTTGGTAAAGTAGTTAGGGTCATTATTTTTAGAGATGGAAAAACAAAAACTATCAAAGTTACTCTTGGAAGACGTGAAGCTGCTGAAAAAGAAAAACTAGTACCAGTAACAAAAGCTCCTGAAAAAATTAAAGAAACAGAAAAGTTTGGAATGAAGTTACTAACAATAAATTCTGAGTCTCGGATACAATTGAACTTACCAGAAGATTTAGAAGGTGTTGCTGTTTTAGATGTCTCTGAAACATCAGACGCTTTTGAAAAAGGTATTAGAGCTGGTGATGTAATAGTCGAGGCGGGGCGGACTAAAATCGCTGATGTAAATGATATATCCAAAATTTTTGAAGATGCTATAGAAGCTGGGCGTAAATCTATTCTTCTATTAGTTTTAAGAGGAGATAACTCTCGGTTTGTAGGTTTGTCACTTTCTGAAAAATAAATTTCAATCGCCTGAAAATTAAATTAACAAAAAGAAGTTTCGGGCGATTTTATAATCAAAAAAAATTAGAAACAGTTTATTTGAAAAAAAATGCTGGCTATCTTTTTTTTCTGTGTTAACACACTCGAAATTTTATATGGAGACACTCATGCCTAAGATAACATTTATTGAACATAATGGTACTCATCATGAAGTTCAGGTTGCGGTAGGTCTTTCAGTTATGGAAGCTGCTCGAGATAATAATGTACCTGGCATAGAGGCTGATTGCGGTGGTGCATGTGCATGTTCAACATGTCATGTATATGTTGACACAAGCTGGAACGAAAAATTACCAGTTAAGGATGCAATGGAAGAAGATATGTTAGATTTTGCTTGGGAGCCAAGTGAATTATCAAGATTAACATGCCAGATACGTGTGACTGAGGATCTTGATGGTTTGATTGTAAGAATGCCTGAAAAACAAATTTAAAGAGCTCTCCATCCTATATCATTCCTATAAAATCCATTTTCCCATTGAATCTTTTCAATTGTTTCATAAGCAAGTCTATGTGCTTCTTTGAGACTTGATCCTCTGGCAGTGATATTAAGCACGCGGCCACCAGTGGCTATGATATTATTTTCTTCCTCTTTCGTACCTGCATGGAAAACTTGGATATTTGTTGATTCTGATATTGTATCAAGTCCAAGAATGTTAGAGCCTTTTTCATAAGTTCCAGGGTAACCTTTAGCTGCGTAAACAATTGTTAAAGCGTGATCATCTGCCCAATTTAGTTTATAATTATTAAGTTCACCTTTGGCACATGCTAACATTGCGTCTAAAGCTTGTGCTCCAAGCCTCATCATTAAAGCTTGGCACTCAGGATCTCCAAATCTTACATTATATTCAACTAATTTTGGTTCTCCATCTTTTATCATGAAGCCCGCATACAATACACCTTGGTAAGGTATGCCACGTTTTGCCATTTCGTCTATGGTAGGTTGTATGATTTGTGAAATTGCTTTTGATGTTACGTCTTTTGTCATTATTGGTGCGGGCGAATATGCACCCATTCCACCTGTATTTGGTCCAGTATCACCATCAAACACTCGCTTATGATCTTGTGCTGTGCCGATTGGCAGAATATTTTTGCCATCTGAAAGGATGAAAAAGCTTGCTTCTTCACCTTCCATAAATTCCTCAATAACGACTTCCGCTCCTGCTTTCCCAAAAGCCCCAGAAAAAATATCTTTCAAACCATTGATTGCTTCATCTAGTGTCATTGCAACTATAACACCTTTGCCGCCTGCTAAGCCATCTGCTTTGACTACGATTGGTGCGCCTTGTTCATGAACATATTCAATTGCTAATTCTAATTCTGTAAATCTGGCGTATTTTGCCGTTGGTGCATTACATGAATCACATACTCCTTTAGTAAAAGCTTTTGAAGATTCTAATTTTGCTGCAGATGCTGAAGGGCCAAAAGTTAAAATATTATTTGCGCGCAAATCATCAGCAATACCCATTGCTAATGGAGCTTCTGGTCCAATTATTACAAATTGAATTCTTTCATCCAAACAAAATTTTAATACGTCAGAACTATTTTCAATATTTAAATCAACGCATTGTGCAACTTTTGATATTCCAGCATTGCCAGGCGCACAATATAAAATATCACATTTTGGGTTTTGATTAACTGCCCAAGCCAACGAATGTTCGCGGCCACCAGAGCCTAAAATAAGTATATTCATGTTTTTTAATTTCCTTGGCCTTTTAAAATTATGGTTCTATTGTTTGCTACACAAAAAGCCAAGAGAGGATGCATAAATGTCAGATCTAATTGACAGCCCAGTTAAGGGGGAAAATGCTCCTGAATTTTCTGTATCTGAATTATCAAGCGTTCTTAAGCGGATGATAGAGGGTGAGTTTTCAAACGTCCGTATAAGAGGAGAAGTTGGGCGTGTTTCGAGGCCGGCATCGGGGCATCTGTATTTTGATTTAAAAGATGATAAATCTGTTATTGCATCTGTTACTTGGAAAGGCCAAGCCTCAAAGTTAGTAACTCAGCCAGAAGAAGGTTTAGAGGTTGTTGCTACTGGAAAAATTACAACCTTTGCAGGGCAATCACGGTATCAAATGATAGTATCCGAAATGTCTGTGGCAGGCATTGGTGCCTTGATGGCTCAATTAGAAAAGCGGAAAAAGAAGTTAGAAGCAGAGGGTCTGTTTGATAAAAGTATAAAAAAAGAAATTCCATATTTGCCTGAAATTATTGGAGTGGTGACTTCTCCATCAGGCGCCGTAATTCAGGATATACTTCATCGCTTGAGTGATAGATTTCCACGCAAAGTTCTTTTATGGCCTGTGGCTGTTCAAGGTGAAAGATGTGCCCCTGATGTAGCGGCTGCAATAAATGGCTTTAATCGACTAACACCTGGTGGTGCAATGCCGAGACCAGAATTGATAATTGTAGCAAGAGGCGGCGGTTCAATTGAAGATTTATGGGGATTTAATGAAGAATCTGTTGTACGTGCTGCAGCAGAAAGTGAAATTCCATTAATATCTGCTGTTGGGCATGAAACAGATACAACACTAATAGATTTCGCTTCTGATTTGCGTGCACCAACTCCAACTGCAGCTGCAGAATATGCCGTACCAGTAAGAGCTGACTTAATGGGTTGGCTCTCTTCTATGGATGAACGAAGAGTTCGTTCGTTATCTGCCGGTTTGGAGATAAAGCGACAAAGATTAAAAGATCTTAGNCGAGGATTGCCAGCTCCTGATGAGCTAGTAGCCATGTCTACTCAACGTTTAGATTCAATATCTGAAAGATTACCAAGGGCTTTGATCACTGTAAGTAATAATAAACGAACTATGCTACTACAAACTAGTGCTGGTTTAAGGNGAAGTTTACTTAAAAATAAATTAGTTGATAGATCTGAAGCAATAAATCGATTTGTTAAAAGTATACAATCCAATATGAAAGTAATAATTCAACGCAACCAAAGTGCGTTAGAAAGTTTAGAACGATTACGGCAAACACTTGGATATGAAGCTACTTTGCAAAGAGGTTATGCAGTTATCCGTAATGAAAAAGGTGGGATTGTAACTAGCGTAAAAGTTGCTGATGTCAGTAAATCACTGGAAATTGAGTTTCAAGATGGTAAAACTTCACTATATAAATAAAATGATTACGAATTTTTCGACTTAGAAGTCGTTTTTTTAGGTCACAAATGTATTTTTTTTGGTTAGAAAAAATAAAATCAACAGGGCGTATATAATGGCTTTAGATCAAAAAACTGACGGCATATGGAAATCGGGCAAAGGCAAAGGGCGCAAAACGCCAAAAGGTCGTCAGGTCAGCGAAGATGCTATAGCAGATGTAAAATCATTATTGGGCAATCGAGAACGCAGAGCTGATCTCCTGATTGAGTATCTTCATTTGATACAAGATAAATTTAAGCACCTATCTACACAACACCTTGCAGCCCTCGCGGAAGAGCTGCGACTTTCTCAAACTGAAGTTTATGAAGTTGCAAGCTTTTATGCACATTTTGATATAGTAAAGGAAGANGAGGAAATTCCACCAAGTCTCACAATTCGGGTTTGTGATAGCCTTTCATGTGAGTTGGCTGGTGCTCAGGATTTGTTNTTCAAATTAGGTGAAAAATACAATGGTGGAGGAAAAGTGCGCGTAGTTAGAGCTCCGTGTATGGGTAGATGCGACACGGCACCAACATTGGAAATAGGTCATAATCACATTGATAATGCTAATGAAGAAAAAGTAGAGAAAGCAATAATTACAAAAGATTTTCATCCAAAGATNCCTAACTATGAAAATTTAAAAGATTATTCTGCAAATGGAGGTTACGCCGAACTTCAAAATTTACGAGATGGATCAAGAACACCAGACCAAATTCAAGATGAAATTCTTGAAAGCGGTCTTCGTGGCATGGGCGGTGCTGGATTTCCTTCAGGAAAAAAATGGTCTTTTGTAAGAATGAATGAAGGTGTTAGGTATTTAGCTGTAAATGGTGACGAAGGTGAGCCTGGAACATTTAAAGATCGTTATTTTCTAGAAAGAGAGCCCCATTTTTTCTTAGAAGGCATGCTGATTGCTGCTTGGGCAGTAAATGCTGAAAAATGTTTTATTTACATGCGTGATGAATACCCAGCAGTTTTAGAAATTTTAGCCAAAGAAATAAGTGCGCTTGAAACTTCAGGTATAGTTGAAAGTGGCTATATTGATTTGCGCCGTGGAGCTGGTGCTTATATTTGTGGCGAAGAGAGCGCCATGATTGAAAGTATTGAAGGCAAAAAAGGTTTACCACGACATCGCCCGCCATTTGTTGCTAGTGTTGGGATATTTAATAAGCCAACATTGGTTCATAACGTTGAGACGCTTCACTGGATTGCTAAAATATCGCGTGAAGGCTCTGCTGTATTTGGTGCACATGGTGCAAATGGGCGAAAAGGTTTGAGAAGTTATTCTGTTTCTGGTCGTGTTAGAAATCCTGGAATAAAATTGGCCCCAGCTGGAACAACAGTTCGAGAGTTGATTGAAGATTATTCTGGGGGCATGCTTGAAGGACATTCATTTAAAGCATACCAACCAGGTGGACCGTCTTCAGGGTTATTGCCAGCATCAATGGGAGATATTCCCCTCGATTTTGATACACTTCAAGAATATGGAACGTTTATAGGCTCCGCTGCGGTTGTAGTTTTATCTAATCATGATAGTGCGAAAGAAGCTGCCTTAAATATGCTTCGATTTTTTGAAGATGAAAGCTGTGGTCAATGCACACCATGCCGAGTCGGATGTGAAAAAGCTGTTAAGCTAATGAGCCAAGATAAATGGGATCAAAATTTATTAGAAGAATTATCGGTTGCAATGGTGGATGCTTCTATTTGTGGGTTAGGTCAAGCAGCCCCTAATCCAATAAGAATGGTGATAAAACATTTTAATGATGAAATTTAAAAGCAATACTTATTGCTTATGTAATTTAATTTAAAACTTATCTTTATATTATATTAGAATGTGCTTTATTGAAGCCTTTAACTTAATGTATGATAAGATTAAATTAATTTAAATTATATGGCCAAAAAATGTCTTTTTTCAAAAAACTGAAATCAAAACTTTTTAGATCTTCATCAAAGATTGAAGAAGGTCTCGATGCTATTGTCGATAATGAAGAGCAGGTAGATGATAATATCTCATTAAATGATGAAGATATTACTGGACAAGAGACAGAAATTGGAATGCATTCAGAGCCAGAGCCAGAGCCAGAGCCAGAGCCAGAGCCAGAGCCAGAGCCAGAGCCAGAGCCAGAGCCAGAGCCAGAGCCAGAGCCAGAGCCAGAGCCAGAGCCAAAAGAAAATATAGCAAAAAGTAATAAAAGTTTAGAAAGTACTTCTAAGAACAATGAAACTTTGGTTGCCGAAGAAAGTAAGCCAGTAAAAAAGAAATTTTTTGATAGGGTATTTAAACGTAAAGAAGAAATTGAGAAAACTGAGAAAAAGCGATTATTTGACGATAATATGCTAGAAAGTCTTGAAGAACTTTTAATCAGTGCTGATATGGGGGTTGATACATCGTTGCGTGTCTCTGCCAATATGGCAGACGGTAATTTGGGCAAAAAAGTTTCAGTTAATGAAGTAAAAATCCTATTAGGAAATGAGGTGGCGCGAATTCTAGAGCCAGTAGCAAAGCCTATGCCTCTATATTCTCAAAAGCCTCAAGTTGTATTAGTCGTAGGTGTTAATGGATCAGGTAAAACAACTACAATAGGTAAGCTTGCGTCTCAATTTCGNTCTGCTGGTAAATCTGTAGTAATAGCCGCAGGAGATACTTTTCGTGCTGCTGCAGTTGAACAACTGCAAGTATGGGGTGAAAGAGCTGGTGTTCCAGTATTGACAGCGCCTGAGGGATCTGACCCTGCTTCGTTGGCTTTTGATGCAATGAATAAGTGTAAAAATGATAATGTAGATTTACTTATGATTGATACTGCAGGTCGTTTGCAAAATCGCAAAGATTTGATGGAAGAACTTGATAAAATAGTTCGAGTAATCCAGAAGAATGACCCATCTGCACCTCATAATACGTTATTAGTTCTTGATGCTACGACAGGACAAAATGCGATCAGACAGGTTGAAGTTTTTCAAGAAGTATCAAAAGTCACTGGCTTAGTTATGACTAAACTGGATGGTACAGCAAAGGGTGGCGTACTAGTGGCATTGGCTGATAAATTTGGATTACCTATTCATGCAATTGGTGTGGGTGAACAAATTGATGATTTGCAAGCTTTTGATCCAAAGGATTTTGCAAAAGCTTTAACTGGAAGTGATAAATAANTAATTAAATTATGAAGAGCCAATAAAATCAACCAAATGATCTGTTAACATTAAGTCTAATANCATTTACTGCTCTATCTGTAGAGCTTGGAGAATAAATTATGAGCGACAAAACAATCCAACCTTGGGTTAAAACCACACTTGAGATGGGACCAGTAATTTTATTTTTTATTTTTTATTCAAAGTTAAAAAATAACGAATATGTGCTTTTAGGTGAAACATATGAGGGATTTATCGTTGCAACAGCACTGTTTATTCCAGTTTTATTAATTGCTACTGCTATTTTATATTTCCTAACAGGAAAATTATCTAAAATGCAGGTTTTTACTGCAGTATTGGTAGTTGTTTTTGGTGGTTTGGGAATTTGGTTTAATGATGAGAAATTTTTTAAGATGAAGCCGACTATGATATATTTGTTATTTGGAGGTATATTAGGTTTTGGATTATTTAAGGGGCAATCTTATTTACAAGTAGTAATGGATGGTGCTTTGCCAATGTCTCGTGACGGTTGGATGATATTAACTAAAAGATTTATGTATTTCTTTTTTGGATTAGCGCTTGCAAATGAAATAATTTGGCGAAGTCTATCCACTGATATTTGGGTTAACTTTAAAACTTTTGGATTGCCATTGGCCATGTTTGTATTTTTTATTACTCAGGCAAAAGTGATTTCTAAGTATTCAACTGAAAACGACTAAAAATAATTTAAAAGCTAATGATCTTGTTGACCTCTAAAATTTCAAAGAGTAGAGACGAATTGTGGCGATTTGTAACCGGATTGTGGGCCACTTTAAATATGCCACTAAAAAGTTGAGACAAATTAATCCAACTTCGGCTAAATTTTATGGGATTGATCCCAGGATAATATGATGAAAAATTGGAAAACACGCACAAAATTAGTACATTCAGGAACAAAGCGCAGTCAGTTCGGAGAACTTTCCGAGGCACTTTTCTTAACTCAAGGGTTCGCTTACGACACTGCTGAGCAAGCCGAATCTCGATTTATTAATAATTCTCCAGATGAATATATTTATGGTAGATACGGAAACCCTACAGTAAGAATGTTTGAAGAAAGAATGATTGCGATCGAGGGTGCTGAAGACGCATTCGCGACCGCTACTGGGATGGCTGCTGTGTCAGGCGCTTTATTCTGTATGTTAAAGCAGGGTGATCATCTAATTTCCTCAAAAGCATTGTTTGGATCATGTATGTTTGTAGTTGATAATATACTACGAAGATGGGGTATTGAAGTTACATTGGTCGAAGGTACTGATTTAAATCAGTGGCGTGATGCAATGCAGCCAAATACTAAAGTTTGTTTTCTTGAATCCATCTCAAATCCTACATTGGAAGTTTGTGATATTGCTGGTGTTGCAAAGATTGCCCATGAAGGTGGCGCCAAACTAGTTGTTGATAATGTGTTTGCCACTCCATTATTTCAACAAACCTTAAAATTAGGCGCAGATGTCGTAATATATTCAGCGACAAAACATATTGATGGGCAGGGGCGTTGTCTAGGTGGAGTTGTCCTTGGAACAGAAGAATATATTCAAGATGTATTTATTCCATTTAACAAGCATACTGGGCCTGCAATGAGCCCTTTTAATGCTTGGGTAATGCTAAAAGGTTTGGAAACTATTTCATTACGATGTGAAGCACAGGCCGAAAATGCTGAAAAAATCGTAAATGCTTTAAAAGGCCATAAAAATATTACTAGAATCTTGTACCCAACGGATGTTTCACATCCTCAATATGAGCTCGCTATNTCTCAAATGACAAAAGGTGGAACTGTTGTATCATTTGAATTGAGCGGAGGAAAAAAAGCAGCTTTTAGTTTTCTAAATGCTTTAGAAATTATTACTATTTCTAATAATTTAGGAGATGCAAAAAGCTTAGCCACTCATCCAGTTACAACAACACATAAAAATATGGCAGCTGAAGCAAGAGAAGCTGCTGGCATTACAGATGGATTTGTAAGACTTTCAGTTGGAATAGAGGATCCAGAAGATCTTATTGTTGATTTGTTGGAAGCTCTTGAAAAAGTTTAATAATGTGGCAGATCAGTAAAAAAAATACCTTATGTCTTTTCTATAATGAAAATTGCCGTTTAATTCGTGAACGGTCTGGTAATCTGCATGTTAAACATTTAAAAACAATAAACATGGTTAAACCAAGGAGTAAGTGATGAATATTCACGATCCAGCTATTGAGACCCAAGAAGAAGTTATTAAGCCTTCCCAAGCTGAAGCTGAAGCTGCTGTTCAAACGCTATTAAGATGGGCAGGAGATAATCCTTCAAGAGAGGGTTTATTAGAAACTCCAAGTAGAGTTGTCAAAGCATACAGCCAATGGTTCAGAGGTTATAGAGAAGATCCACAAGCTTTGCTTCAGCGTACTTTTGAAGAAGTTGAAGGCTATAATGAGATGGTGTTATTAAAAGACATACGCTTTGAAAGCTATTGTGAACACCACATGGCCCCAATTATTGGAACTGCACATGTTGCTTATGTTCCAACTGACAGAGTAGTTGGTATCTCAAAACTAGCCAGAGTTGTTGATGCTTTTGCTAAAAGGCTACAAGTTCAAGAAAAAATGACTGCTCAAATTGCAAATACAATTGATGAAGTTCTTCGCCCAAGAGGAGTCGCAGTTGTTTTGGAGGGAGAGCATCATTGCATGTCCACACGTGGTGTTAATAAGCATGGAGTATCTATGGTAACATCTGCAATGCGTGGAGATTTTCAAAAAGATCGTGAACTTAGGCGAGATTTTATGGGAATAATAGGCAATCCTCGTTCATCAATTTAAATAAATATTATTTATTAGAAATCAGAATTTACAGAGATTTCTTGACACTTAGGTAGGCATTCGCCAAATCTGCAGTTATGTTTGATCTTCGCCCAGCGGGCTATGTTATTGGTTTATTGTTAATGGTTCTTGGGTTAACTATGGTTATTCCTATGGGCTTGGACTGGATGGATGAATCCACAAATTGGATCTCATTTGCATTGTCATCATTTATTACACTGCTCATAGGATCAGTCGTATGCTTATCTTGTCAGAACAGAATAAAAGTAAATCTAAATATACAACAAACCTTTTTCTTAACTACAAGTGTTTGGTTAGTACTTCCAATTTTTGGTGCCATGCCTTTTATCCTAGGTGAAACAGAAGCAAGATTTACAGATGCATTCTTCGAAGCGATGTCAGGTTTTACTACAACAGGCTCTACAGTGTTATCCTCATTAGATACATTGCCACGTGGATTGCTCTTATGGCGAGGAATGATGCAATGGTTTGGAGGAATAGGGGTTGTAGTAGTTGCAATGGTTTTTTTGCCTGTATTGCGTGTTGGGGGTATGCAAATATTTCGAACAGAAGGTTTCGATACATTTGGTAAAATACTACCAAGAGCGGCTGAAATTTCGCGATCTATTTCATCAATTTATTTAACATTAACAGTATTATGCTTGATTGCTTATTCAATGGCAGGAATGTCATTCTTTGATGCCCTAGTTCATTCCATGACGACTATCGCAACTGGTGGCTTTGCAAATTATGACACTTCATTTGGCAATATGGGTGTCGCTGTTGAGTATGTTGCAGTAATATTTATGATATTAGCGGCATTGCCGTTTGTTCGATATGTGCAGCTTATAGGTGGTTCTCTGAAGTCTTTTGTTTCTGATTCACAGGTAAGAACTTTTTTGATTACTGCAGGAATAGTTACTTTTATTTTGATTATATGGCAAATTAACTTTGTCACCAATTCCTATGAATTTGCTATTAGAAAAGCAGCATTTAATGGTGTGTCAATATTGACTGGGACTGGTTTTGCTAGCGATAATTATTTACAATGGGGAAGCTTTCCAATTACATTCTTTTTCTTGATAGGATTAATTGGTGGTTGTGCTGGCTCAACTACGTGTTCAATTAAAATATTCCGATTTCAATTACTATTTGCATCAGTAAGTGCACAAATAAAACGAATTCATAGCCCAAATGGTATTTTTCAGCCTCGATATAATAAGAAGCCTGTAGCTGAAGATATTATTAGCTCAGTGATGGCATTTTTTGTGTTATTTATGGTTACACTTGCAATTTTGTCAGTCGCTTTGGGAATGACTGGATTAGATGCAGTAACCTCTATTTCAGGAGCTGCGGCCTCATTAGCAAATATAGGTCCTGGTTTAGGTGCAGAAATTGGGCCAGATGGTAATTATTCAGGGTTGAATGATGTTGCAAAGTGGTTATTGGCTGCAGGAATGCTCATAGGGCGTTTAGAACTAATGGCAGTTTATGTTTTATTAACTGCAACCTTCTGGAGGGGTTAAGATTGAGTAGAGGTGATTTAGATCCCAAAGATTGGGACTTGTTTAGGGCTAATGCTCATAAAATGTTGGATAAAAGTATAGATAAAATGGAGAATGTTAATTCGGGTAGAGTTTGGTCTCCAGTTCCAACTAATCTTCGCAATAAATTTGAGGAAAAATTACCTGTTGAAGGATCAACGGCAAATAATATTATTAATGAAATTTTACCATATGGTGTCGGAAATACTCATCCTAGATTTTTTGGCTGGGTTCATGGTGCCGGTACACCTTCTGGAATAATTGCAGATATTGCGTCTGCTTCTATGAATGTTAACGCTGGTGGGAGAGATCATGTTGCNCCTGTTATTGAGAAGCAAGTTCTAAAGTGGTGCCTGGAAATTATGGGAATGCCAATAGATGGTTCTGGATTAATTGTTTCAGGTACCTCAGTTGCAACAATAATAGCAATTAAGGTGGCGCGTGATCAAAAAATTAAGAATTCAAGAAAAAAAGGAATAATTCAGGGTCAACTTGTCGGATACACCTCAGAGCAATCTCATTCATGTATTAAGCAAGCTTTTGATGTATTAGGCCTAGGAACAGATGCTTTAAGAGTTGTTCCATGTGATGAAAATTTTGAAATTGACCTGGAATCTCTAAGAAAAATGATTTCTCAAGACCGGGCAAACGGGTTTACGCCACTTTGTGTAGTTGGGACAGCTGGCGCAGTAAATGTGGGTGCTATTGATGATCTGGAGGGCATTGCCACTATAGCAAAATCTGAAGATTTATGGTTTCATGTTGATGGTGCTTTTGGTGCAGCGGGATTACTTGGTAAATTAGCAAGTGACCGTTTGTCAGGCATATCGCATGCTGATAGTTTAGCATTTGATTTTCATAAATGGTTTCAAGTTAATTACGAAGCTGGCTGTGTTTTGTTTAAAAGTGAAGCTGGCCATAGATCTTCATTTGCGGATAGAGCTGAATATTTACGAGGTTCTGAGAGAGGTCTTGCTGGTGGAGACTTTTGGGCAGTAGATTATGGCCCAGAATTATCAAGAGGATTTAGATCTTTAAAAGTTTGGGCGCATTTAAAAGAGCACGGTGTTGAAGCTTTAGGTAATTCGATCGATCGTAATATTAGACTAGCACAATATCTAGAAAATAGAATTAAGAGTGAAAAATCTTTGGAATCAATGGCTCCAACGCCGTTAAATATTAATTGTTTTAGATTTGTCTCAAGTTCTAATTTGATTGGTAGCAAGTTAGATGCATTAAATGAGGAAATCGTTATACTTCTCCAAGAGAGAGGTATAGCTGTCCCGTCAACAACAAGAATAAATAATCAATTAGCAATAAGAGTTAATATTACAAATCATCGAACGCAAGAGAGCGATTTGGATCTTTTGGTTGATGCTATTTTGGAAATTGGTGAAGAGTTGATAAGAAATAAAGTTTTCTAGTATTTTTTTATCCTAAAAATGATTTTTATTTTAAATGTTTGAGTATTTAAAATGATACTTTAATTGACCTAAACGATTGAATTTCATATTGAAGGCACAACTGATTTAAAAAAGGCTGAGCTGTGGCAACTGTAAAACCAAATTGTTTCCAAGATATTATTTTACGCCTGCAAAATTACTGGGCAGAGCAAGGGTGCGCTATTCTGCAACCATATGATATGGAGGTCGGTGCAGGAACCTTTCACCCGGCTACTACACTTCGAGCTTTAGGCCCAAAACCGTGGGCTGCTGCATACGTGCAACCATCTCGACGGCCAACTGATGGACGATATGGTGAGAACCCAAATAGACTCCAGCATTATTACCAATATCAGGTTATAATTAAACCTAGCCCTGAAAATTTCCAAGAATTATATTTGGGTTCATTAAATGCAATCGGNATTGATATGGAATTGCATGATATACGCTTTGTTGAAGATGACTGGGAAAGCCCGACTTTGGGTGCCTGGGGCCTTGGATGGGAAGTCTGGTGTGATGGTATGGAAGTGTCTCAATTTACTTACTTTCAACAAGTAGGTGGGCATGACTGCAAACCGGTTTCTGGTGAGCTTACATACGGGCTTGAGCGATTGGCTATGTATGTTTTAGGTGTAGACCATGTAATGGACATGCCTTTTAACTCTCCTGGCTCAATAACTGAATTNAAATATGGAGATATCTTTCGTCAAACTGAACAAGAATATTCACGTTGGAATTTTGATGTAGCNGATACNAATATTTTACTACAACATTTTGAAGATGCTGAAGCTGAATGTAAGCGCATCTTGAATGAACCAGATGTTGATCCTAAAACGGGAAATAAAATTGTTATGGCGCATCCTGCATATGATCAGTGTATCAAAGCTTCTCATCTGTTTAACCTATTGGATGCGCGTGGAGTTATTTCTGTTACAGAACGCCAATCATATATTGGTCGTGTCAGGTCGCTTGCAAAAACTTGTGCAGATTCATTCTTAAAAACTGAAGCAGGTGGGTCTTCTGAATGAAGGGATCAGTTTTAATTAGTATTCTTTTAATTATTGCAGGTGCAATGGGAATTGGCCTTTGGTATACTATAGAAAAGGCATATTACGTAAATATAATTGATGTTAATGAAATAAACGTTGCTGGAACACTTCGTGAAGTGAAAGACTATAATGGAATAGATGCAGAAACATCTCCATTAAAATTACGTGCATGTTTTAATGTTGATTGGGAATATAATTTAAATTCTGACTACAAAAATATAGCCACTCCTTTAATTGCACCAAAGGCATTTAATTGTTTTGATGCAAAAAAAATTGGGGCAGATATTCAAGCTGAAAATGCATCAGTCATCTTAGCAGATGTAAATGTTCCATTTGGATTTGATAAATATATTGTTCAATATCCAAATGGTAAATCCTATATGTGGCGACAAATAAACGAATGTGGAAAAGCACATTTTGCAGGGGATCCACTTCCTTTAGGTTGTCCTGTACCTAAAGATGCAATTTTGAAGAATATAATGCGAGATCCAAATAGTGTACTACATGAGATTAAGTTAACTGAAAAAAATAATAATCAACCGACAAAAATATTGATTGATTCAAAGCCAGTTTCTGCCTTCTCAACAGATGCAAAGTTCTACAACTCTTGCTTTAATGTTGCTTCAAATATGGATCAATTATTATCAACTTACGTACAATCAAAAAATCCAATGCCATCAAAACCACTAGGTAAGATGTCATGTTTTAATTTTGATCAATTAGAACAAGATATAAAAACTGGTGNGGCAACCAGCTTTATTGGCGAAGAAAATATAATTGATGGCATCGATCGCATTGTTGCTATTTATTCAGATGGACGTGCCCTTGCATGGCACCAGAGGGCAAAATAATGGCTGATTTATTACTAGAGTTATTTTCTGAAGAAATTCCGGCAATTATGCAAAATAAAGCCTGTGAGGATTTGAATAATATTGTAACGAATGCATTGGTAGAAGCTGGTTTGACTTACAAATCGTCTAAGTCGCTTTCTACACCACGCCGTTTATGTTTGATGATCGAAGGCTTGATTAATAAAAGCCCAGACACGCGTGAGGAAAGAAAAGGGCCCAGAGTTGATGCTCCCGAACAAGCTCTAAATGGTTTTTTGCGTGGTGTAGGTCTTACAATTGATCAACTTGAAGTAAGAGATGACAAAAAAGGCAAAACATATTTTGCTATTATTGAAAAAGAAGGTCGATTTGCTTCTGAGATTGTGTCCGAAGTAATTAATGATGCAGTAAATAATTTTCCTTGGCCTAAATCAATGCGCTGGGGCTCTAAATCATTAAAATGGGTTAGACCCCTTCATTCAATTCTGTGTATTCTTTCCGCTGAAGATGGCGTTGAGACTGTAAAAGTTGAAATTGATGGCATTAAATCATCTAATTTAACTGCGGGGCATCGTTTCATGTCCCCTGATCATTTTACTGTAAGTTCGATCGAACAGTACCAAAAAGATTTAAAAAAATCTTACGTAATTTTAGATGCTCATGAAAGAGCTGATCATATATTGGAGGACGCTAAAAACCTAGCATTTGCTCAAGGATTGGAGTTGGTTGAAGATATTAATTTATTAAATGAAGTCGCTGGTTTGGTAGAGTATCCAGTCGTTCTAATGGGTGAAATATCTAAAGAATTTTTTGAGCTTCCAGCAGAGGTTTTGATGACTTCGATGAAAGAACATCAGAAGTTTTTTAGTGTAAGAAACCCCAAAAGTAATAGAATTGAAAAATTCATCACAGTTGCTAACCGCGCTACGTCTGATAACGGTGAAACTATTATTGCTGGCAACCAAAAAGTTCTATTTGCTAGATTGTCTGATGCAAANTTCTTTTGGGAAAATGATTTACGAATTGCAAAAGCNGGTATGAATGAATGGTCTGAAAAACTCAATAAAGTAACTTTCCATAACAAGCTAGGCTCCCAATCAGAACGAATAAAAAGAATTAGTTTTATTGCATCTGCTACTTCACGTTTAACTAATGCAGATATGGAATTAACAAATAAAGCTGCAATGTTATGTAAAGTAGATTTATCATCTGAAATGGTAGGTGAATTTGCTAAGCTTCAAGGCCTTATGGGTAGTTATTATGCTGCTGAAGCTGGTTTGCCCATTGAAATAGGTGATGCATCAAAAGAACATTACTCTCCACAAGGTCCAACTGATGCTGTACCATCCGCNCCTGTTTCAATCTCTGTTGCATTAGCCGATAAAATAGACACTTTGACTGGGTTTTGGTTAATTGATGAAAAACCTACAGGTTCAAAAGATCCATTTGCTTTAAGAAGGGCAGCGCTTGGAATAATTAGATTAGTTATCGATAATGAAATAAATGAGCCATTAGAATGTATTCTGGCATATGGATTTTATTTAAATTCAATAGCTGTTCAAAGTTTAGAAGATAAGTCTCAAACAAAATATATTGATTTATCCAATAACTCTTTAGAACAAATTTTTGAATTGATTGGTGAAGGCCATTCTAAAAAAACAAAAGGGATATTAAGAGATCTAATATCATTTTTCCATGATCGTCTAAAAGTCTATTTACGTGATCAAAATATCAACCATGACGTAATTGATGCGTGCTTAGCTATGCCAAATAATACTAACTTTTCTCTTTTGGCCAAGAGAGCAAAAGTCCTTCAGGAGTTTTGTGATTCTGATGATGGTAAAAATTTATTGCAGGGATTTAAACGGGCTAATAATATCCTNAGTGCNGAAGAGAAGAAAGATGGTGTTTCTTACGAGGGAACGCCAGAAATTAATTACGCACAAATTGATGAAGAACGCTCGTTATTTAAAATATTAGATGAAAATGAATCTGATATAATCGACTATATTAACAAACAGGACTTTAAGTCTGCAATGGGTGCTTTAGCTAACTTACGATTACCAATTGATTTGTTTTTTGAAAATGTACAGATTAATTCTGACTCCAAAATAGTTAGGCGAAACCGTCTTTGCCTATTAAACAGAATTAGACTTATAATGAAAAGTGCTGCAGATTTTACGCTTATAGAAAATTGATTAAATAAAGATTTTCAAAGATAATTTAATTTATGTCTTCTTTGCTCTATTATTATTAATTTATTGATCATAGGATTGATGAATAAGGAGTAAAGTCTTGGATGATGAATTAAAAACATATCCTGAATGTGTTGAATTAATATCAGATGCGGATGTGCCTATTGAAAAATATGGCGCAAGAGCAAATGCTATTGTTAATTTATTAAAGGCTGATCTGCCTATTCCCAAAGCATGGGCTTTCCTTTGTGAGTCTGTACATAAGTTTCAGGACTATGAATTTCCAGAGATTAAAGGGCTAAAACTCTCTTTAAATGAAGGAATATTAGTTTCACTGCGTGCTAGTCCAATTTCCAGAGATTGGGGTGGCCCAGAAACACTTTTAAATATTGGTATGAATTGGAAAATTCATGAAATGTTAAAAAATGCACTTGGTAAAAATACTGTAGACGCTTTATATTTTCGGTTCATTCAAGACTTTGCTACGCAAGTTGCGAGGTTAGATGCGGAAGATTTTGATGTATTGTTAGATGACTCATTAAATAATGATATTATAGATTATGGTAAAGCATTAGAAAATGCATTGGGCCTTTTTCAAGAAGAGACTGGAAACGAATTTCCTCAAGACCCTCTTGATCAATTACATCAAAGCCTGAAATCAATGGCAAGTGCTTGGAATAGTGCAAGTGCTAGAATTTTACGTGCTGCAAGAGGCGCGCCAGTTAATGCGGGTTTGGGCCTCATTGTTCAAGAAATGGTTTTGGGTATTGGTGATGGAGAATTTGGATCTGGTGTTGCTCAATTCGCCTCACCAGTTACAGGAGAAGAGCAAGCTTTTGGCCGGTATCTTAGTCAGTCTCAAGGCCGTGCTGCTATGCAGGAAGAAGAGGGTGCTCAGTATTTAGCAAAAGATAAGCGTGGGCCATCATTAGAAGAAATTTGTCCTAAATGTTTTAAAGATTTAAAAGACTATGCTCAAATTGTTACAAGGTTATATCGAGATGACATGCAGCTTGAGTTTACAATAAAAAATGGCGTTGTTTGGCTGCTCGATGCAACTCCAGCAGATAGAACTGCTAGGGCAGCAGTAGCAATAGTAATTAGATTACAGTCTTTGAAACTGATTACTGTTGAAGAAGGACTTTTGAGAATTGCTCCAAAGACCCTTAATGAAATTCTTCACCCTCAATTAGATCCAAAAGCTACAACAGTACAAATAGCTGATGGAATTGGGGCAAGNCCTGGTGCTGCAACTGGAAAGATTGTTTTTAATGCTTCAAGTGCAGTTGCATTAGAGGCGCGTGGCGAGCCATCAATTTTAGTAAGAATAGAGACAACACCAGACGATATTCGTGGAATGCATTCTGCAAATGGTATTTTAACTGAACGTGGGGGGATAAATAGCCATGCAGCCGTTGTTGCAAGAACTTTAGGTCTTCCGTGTGTTGTTGGTGTTAGTAATATTAATATTGATCAAAAAAATAAAAAATTACAGCTTGAAAATGGCACATCACTATCTGAAGGTGACTTAATTACTCTTGATGGATCAACTGGAAAAATCTTATCCGGAGCAACAAAATTAATTGAACCTGAGCTCGGAGGTAATTTTAAAAAGTTTATGAGTTGGGCTGACAAGGTGCGAACTATGGGTGTGCGTGGAAATGCTGATACACCTCAAGATGTTCGATTAGCCCAAAAGTTTGGTGTGGATGGTATTGGCTTGGTTCGAACTGAACATATGTTTTTTGATACACATCGACTAAATGTTATGCGAGAATTGATATTTTCTGAAAAAACTGATGATCGGCAAGATGCTTTAAATCTTCTTCTACCAATGCAGCGAGAAGATTTTTATGAAATTTTTTCTTTAATGGAAGAGCAATCTGTTTGTATCCGATTATTGGATCCTCCCTTGCATGAGTTTTTACCTAAAACTCGAGATCAGGTTGTTGCTTTAGCAGAGTCAATGGATTTGCCATTGTCAAAAGTTATAAACCGTGTTGAAGAACTTGAAGAAATAAACCCAATGCTTGGCACTCGAGGAGTAAGGTTGGGTATAACCGTGCCAGAAATTTATGTAATGCAGGCTAGAGCAATATTTGAAGCAGCCTGTTTGGTTCAGCAAAATACAGGTCGAATGATTAAGCCAGAAATTATGATCCCATTAGTTTCAGCCAATCGTGAAGTGGAATTAGTAAAAGCTCGAGTAGATGCTGTTGCATCATCAGTTCAGTTGGAAACAGGAATTGAAGTAAATTACTCTTTAGGTGTAATGGTGGAAACTCCTCGGGCTGCTTTGCGAGCGCATGACATAGCTCGAACAGTTGATTTTATGAGTTTTGGGACAAATGATCTAACTCAAATGACATATGGTCTTTCGCGAGATGATGCAGGGCGATTTATGAGGGAGTATGTAAATCAAGAAATCTATGATGAAGATCCTTTTCTTACATTAGATATATATGGTGTTGGAGAATTGTTATCTATTGCTGCAGATAGAAGTCGGTCCGTTAAATCAGATATACTTTTAGGGTTGTGCGGAGAACATGGTGGTGATCCTGAATCAATAATATTTTGTCATGATGCAGGCTTTGATTATGTTTCATGTTCGCCATTTCGAACACCTATTGCACGATTAGCTGCCGCTCAGGCAGAATTAATGAACAAATAATNACAAAAAAAGACTAATTATTCTAATTAGTTAAGTAAAATTTGNAAAATATCAATTTTTTTTAAAATAAAAAGGCTAGACTGAACGTTTTTAGCAATTTAAAAGGCCACCTGTGAGATTTCTATGAATAGTTTTGAAGCCCAATAATGGAAAAAAGTATGTTTAGATTTTGTCTGTTGGCTGTAATATTGTTTAATACCACATTTATCACTCCCGTGGTGGCTGACAATGTGCANGCTTCTTATGGATTAGCATATAACAATGTGAAAACATCAGACCCATTAACTGGGACTTGGACTACTTTTTCAGACATGTTAAACCCNACTAGTACCGTTGCTAATGTTGCATTAATTTCACCTGTTGATGTGAATATTTTTCTTAAAAAAGTAAAAGTATCTATTTTAGATAAATTAACTTGGCCTTTTATTTTTAAAACCGTGCCATCACGATCAGTTTTGCTCAAAATGCCTAANGTAAGTGGCGATANAGAATTTAAATGTATGACAGAGGCTTTATATTTTGAAGCTAGGGGTGAGAAAGTTCGTGGAATTTTTGCAGTGGCGGAAGTGATTAAAAATCGTCGTGATAGTAAAAAGTTTCCAAATTCAGTTTGTGATGTAATAAACCAGGGTTCGCACCGAAGACATGCATGTCAATTTTCTTATATGTGTGATGGATTAAAAGAAACAATACGAGACAAAGAAGCAAAAGAGTTTGTTGCAAAAATCGCAAAAATTTCACTTGAATCGCGAGTGCCAAACATTACAGCTGGCGCAACGTATTATCATGCAAACTTTGTACGTCCAAAATGGTCTAAAGCTTTTAAACGTACCGCCACAATTGGAAAACATCACTTCTACAGAGGTTAATTGCTTTAGTATTGATTTAGTGAAAACTTTGTATGTCCAACTTATGTTTATTAATGTAGAAATATCATAGATATATTAGAATTAAATTCTAATCCAAAGAGATAAAACATAAAATGAATAACCCATCTATAGTCTTTGATAAGCTTGAAATCCGTGCAAAATCTGAACAATCAAACCCAGCATTAGATCGTATTTCAATTCGCGATTATATTAAAGAAGTTGAGATAGGTGCATTTCAAGTTGAGCGAGATTTAACTCAGCGTGTAAAATTCAACGTAGTAGTTGAGGTCTCTGATTCTTCAAGCTCTTCATCGGATGATGTAGATGACATCTTATCTTATGATATGATTATTGAAGCAATCGATGAGCAACTTAACTTTGAAAGATTAAATTTGCTAGAAACTTTAGCAGATAGAGTATCTGAACAAATACTTTCGCATCAGCAAGCTATTAGAGTTTTCATACGTATCGAAAAATTAGATCGTATACCCGGAAGCTTGGGTGTTGAAATTGTTAGAGATCGTAAAAATTCTAAACATGATAAAGATAAATCTATTATCACACCTTCAATAGTCTTCATTCCAAATGAAATTATTCAATCTAATGATTTAAAGGATTGGCTTGATGCTATTGCGCAGTATAAAAAACCTACAATTATTTGNNTTGAAAACTTNTTCATTCCACAAAAAATATCCTTGGAAATAGNTTCACATCATCGAATTAAATTACTTGCAATAGAACAAGCTGCATGGGATTTGGCTGGCAAAGACAACCGCTGTGTCGTTGTCGATACTTGGACTGAATTAGACTGGTCGATGAAAAACAATGAAGTAACAGTATGGGCTCCATCTAAGATGATTTTAGATGCGGTAAATAAACCAAGTTTAAAGTCTGAACCATTAGATTTAGCTATTTGGCTCGCAGATGAATTTAACACGGATTATATTTATCATGTGGGCCCTGAATGTGATTACCCAAATGTGCAATTAATTTCATCTCCAGATTTTTTTAAATAATAAGCAAAAATTAAGTAGGGACTTTTATGAATTATTATAGACCAATTGTATCTTACGGGAAGAATAGGCCTAAACACGCAATGCCTATTGCGGGTGGAAATGCCTGGTTTTCAGAGGTAGAGAAATTGTCACGTAATGAAAACTCTACAATCATTACTTTAAAAGATGTGCCTGGTGATATTCTCAATAATATTACGCGCAAGAGATCTAATTTTTCTGGCTTAAGTATGTCAAATGCTCATGTAATGGGTGTATTAAATGTTACCCCAGATAGTTTTTCAGATGGCGGGCAGCATTATGATGTAGACATTGCTGTTAGGCGCGGCAAAGAAATGTTAGATGAGGGCGCTTCCATCGTTGATATTGGAGGTGAAAGTACTCGCCCAGGAGCTGATTTTGTTGATAGGTTTTCTGAACTAAATCGTGTTTCTCCAGTTGTAGATGCATTGGCAGAATTAGGTATAATTTCTGTTGATACAAGAAAAGCAGATGTTGCTAGAGAAGCAATATCACAGGGTGCAATGATATTTAATGATGTGTCAGCACTAAGCTTTGATCCAAGAAGCTTGAATGTTCTAGCTGAATCTGGAGCATCTGTGTGTCTAATGCATGCAAGTGGTGATCCACAAACTATGCAAGATAATCCAACATATGACGATGTGTTGCTCGATGTTTATGATTTTTTGATGTCACGTGTTGAATTATGCCTACAAGCAGGAATTGACCTTTCTAAGATATCTATTGATCCTGGTATTGGATTTGGAAAAACAATTGAACACAATTTGTTACTGATTAAGGGAATGTCATTATTCCATGGGATAGGATGCCCCATATTATTAGGTGTTTCACGTAAAAGATTTATTGGAGAAATAGGAAAAGCGCAAAATACCGCTGACCGTCTTGGTGGATCCATCGCAGTAGGTTTAGAGGGCTTGCGGCAAGGTGTACAAATGTTAAGAGTTCATGATGTAAGAGAAACAGTACAAGCTGTTCGGTTATTTGAGGCAATGGCATAACATGATAAAGCGTAAGTATTTTGGAACTGATGGTGTTCGAGGACTAGCAAATGCATTTCCTATGACACCAGATATAGCATTAAAACTTGGGGCTGCGGCTGGGCGCCACTTTAGGAAAGATCAAAAGCAACACCGTGTTGTTATTGGCAAAGATACACGTCGCTCAAGTTACATGTTTGAAAATGCACTAACAGCTGGTTTTACATCAACTGGTATGGATGTGTATTTACTAGGACCTGTACCAACCCCCGCTGTTGGCGTTTTAACCAGATCTATGCGAGCAGATGTAGGTGTAATGATCTCTGCCTCACATAATTCTTATTTAGATAATGGAATTAAATTTTTTGGTCCTGAAGGTTTTAAGCTTTCAGATAAGGTCGAACTTGAGATTGAAAAATTGCTTGATGATGAAATTGAATATGCTGCATCGCAAAATATTGGAATGGCTAAAAGAATTGATGATGCTCTCGGTCGATATATGGAATTTGCAAAATCAGCTTTTCCACGTAAAAAACTTTTAAACGGTTTGAAGGTGGTAGTAGACTGTGCGAATGGTGCTGCCTACAAAGCTGCTCCCATTGTATTATGGGAGCTCGGGGCAGAGGTAATATCTATAGGAGTAAATCCTGACGGTTATAATATTAATAAAGACTGTGGATCTACTCACCCTCAAAATGCAGCTAAAGCTGTACTAGAACATAATGCAGATGTTGGTATCTGCTTAGACGGTGATGCTGATCGACTTATACTGATTGATAATAAGGGTAACATCGCTGATGGTGATCAACTAATGGGATTAATTGCATCTCAATGGTCTTCAAAAGGTAATTTGGCAAATAATACGCTCGTTGCAACTGTTATGTCTAATATGGGTTTAGAGCGATACCTTAATACACTTGATATTAAGTTATTACGAACAAATGTTGGAGATAGATATGTAGTCGAAGCTATGCGTAAGTTTGGCTATAACCTTGGTGGTGAACAATCAGGTCATATTGTCATGACTGATTATGCGACTACGGGTGATGGATTAATGGCTGCACTACAATTTTTGAATGCGCTTGTGGAAAGTAAGTGTACATCAAGTGAATTAATAAAGGTTTTTGAACCTATGCCACAATTGCTAAGAAATGTTAGACTTAACAATTCAGAATCTTTAGATAATTTGAAAGTCAAAGAGTCAATAAAAGCTGGGGAAAATGCTTTTGGTGATATTGGACGTATATTAATAAGAAAATCAGGTACAGAGCCACTATTACGTGTAATGGGAGAGTGTGAAGACCCTAAATTATTAAAAGCTGTTATTGGTAATATAGTCGAAACAGTTGATGCTATAAACTAGTTTTTTGTTTTGCCTTGCTTTGACTTATTGCTAATCCAATCATTATTAATCCAAGAGCTGCTATAAAACTTGTTGGAACTTCTTCACTAAGAAAAAATACACCAAAAGCTATTGCCCAAAGAGGTACTTGATAATTAACCATGCTCATGAAAGCAGGGCCTGCACTATTAATGATGCTTACTAAAAGTATGGTGGCTAATGCAGTAGGGAATAATCCTAAGTAAATTGTTCCAACTAAAGCAGTTGTTTCTGGCCACTGTGGAATGCCTTCAATGAATAATGCAACGGGTGCTAGTAAGATTGCGCCAATGATTAATCCGCCTGTAGAATATGCCATAATTGAAACAGGTGGGCAAAGTCGGGTATTGATTGAACCAAGGCCGTAACATAGAGCGGCCACAATGCATGCAATTCGTGCTAGTGGCTCAAGTGAAGCACCGGTATTAATTATTAATTGCGTTGGGCCAATTAATACGATGATCCCAATAAATCCAATTATAAAGCCAAATATCTTTCGAGGTACCATTTCATTACTTTTCAAAATGAAATGTGATAGTGGTAGGACTAATAATGGAACAACAGCCATTGTTACTCCAGCAAAGCCAGAGCTTACGTAAAGTTGCCCCCAATTTAATAAAGAAAATGGTATTGAATTCGTTAAAAGGCCCATCAGAGTAATATGAAGCCAGATACGGCGATCAGTTGGAGTTGAAAATTTAGGAAATTTTCTACCTGAAGCTATTGTAATAATTAATAAGACCATAGAAGCTAATGATACGCGCAATAGGGCCACAGTCATTGGGCCAAAACTAATGAGTGCGAGCTTAGCTCCCATGAAAGAGCCGCCCCAGATAATCCCTAGGCAAATTAATGCAATCCAATTAGCAATTGTTGGCTTTGTCATATTTTCAAATCTTATATAATTAATTGTGTATGCTAAAATATAATTTTTATAACAGACGTATTTTCCTACAAATCTAATTCTGAAAAGTAAACTAAATAAATAATCATTAATTTATTCAAATTTGAATGAAAGACAAAAAAAGGCCAACCTGAATGGGTTGGCCAATAAAATATATAACTGTATTTATTAGTTGCGTTCTTTATCAACCATTTTGCCTTCAGATATCCAAGGCATCATTGCGCGCAATTTACCACCAATGATTTCAATTTCATGCTCGTCATTTGCACGGCGAGAAGCTTTCAATGTTGGTTGTGCTACTTGATTTTCAAGCATGAAGTCGCGAACAAATTTACCATTTTGAATATCGGCTAATACCGCTTTCATGTTCTTTTTAGTTTCTTCATATGGAAGAATGCGTGGGCCAGAAACATATTCTCCATATTCAGCTGTATTTGAGATTGAATAGTTCATATTCGCAATGCCACCCTCATAGATTAAGTCTACGATAAGTTTTGTTTCGTGCAAGCACTCAAAATATGCCATTTCAGGCTCATACCCAGCTTCAACTAATGTTTCAAACCCCATACGAATTAATTCAACTATGCCACCACATAAGACTGCTTGTTCGCCGAATAGATCAGTTTCACACTCTTCACGGAAATCAGTTTCAATAATACCTGAACGTCCGCCACCAATAGCAGAACAGTATGACTTACCAATTTCTAGAGCATTGCCTGAAGCATCTTTGTCCACAGCCACTAAGCAAGGAACGCCGCCACCTTTAGTATATTCTCCTCGAACAGTGTGCCCTGGTCCTTTTGGAGCCATCATTATTACATCAATACCAGCCTTTGGTTCAATTAAGCCAAAGTGAACATTTAAGCCGTGAGCAAATGCTATTGCTGCACCTTCACGAATGTTATCATGCACATATTTTTTGTAAGTATCTGCTTGCAATTCATCAGGCATTGTAAACATAATTACATCAGCCCAAGCTGCTGCTTCTGCTATGCCCATAGTTTTCAAACCTTCGCCTTCAGCTTTTTTAATTGATGGTGAACCTTCTCGTAGTGCTACCACAACATTTTTAGCGCCAGAATCTCTAAGGTTTAGTGCGTGTGCATGCCCTTGTGATCCGTAGCCAAGGATGGCAACGTTTAGGTTTTTAATTAAATTTACATCGCAATCGCGATCATAATAAACTCGCATGATTTTCTCCTTTTTCATGTACTGGAGCTAAAATACAGATAATTCATGTGTTTTTGTTTCATTTATTGACATTTTTTATCTTTATTTATAATTACCATGCAAATAATCTAATAAATTGAAATAAACATGCACAATATAGATGTTATAGATAAAAAAATATTGAGATTGATGCAAATTGACGCATTATTGTCAGTGGCTGATATATCGGAAAAAGTTGGCGTCGCAACCGCTTCGTGTTGGCGAAGAATTGGGCGCATGGAAAAAAGTGGCATAATTAAAAGCCATATATCGGTGATTGATCCAAAAGCGCTGGGGCTAGAAGTGGAAGTGTCATTGCGCATTACATTAGATAAAACTCAAACGAATGCCTTCGATCGTTTTATTGAGGCCGCTCGCAAAGTCAAAGAGGTCAATGAAATACAAACTTTTCTTGGGCGAGTTGATGTGAGATTAAATATTTTAGCTAGAGATATGGCCCACTACCAAGAAATTTACCGTAGTCAAATTCTTTTATTACCACATATTTCTGACATTGAAGCTTTGATGGTAATTACAAACGTTATGACAAAAGATGGTGTGCCGCTATGATTGGTATTGATAACATTGATCGTGCATTGTTGCGAGAGCTGCAAAAAAATGGNTCTGCAAAGGCATCTGATCTTGGTAAGGCAGTTGGATTATCACAATCAGCTGCATGGAGAAGAATAAAGCGATTAGAAGATGCTAAGGTAATAAATGGAAAAAGAATTGTTCTTGATGCAGTAAAACTTGGCTTTAGTGTGACTGTATTTTTAGGTGTAAAATTGGCTGCAAAGGGGCGAGTTTCCCTCGAAGATTTTGAACGTGCTGTATCCGCAGTTCCTGAGGTGCAATTAGTACAGCATGTTTTAGGCATGTATGATTATAGGTTGAAAGTTGTTGCAACTGATCTAAGTGACTTTGAAAGGGTTCTGCGCCGCCGCATAATGACATTGCCTGGTGTTGGTGATGTGGAAGCAAATGTCCTTTTGTCTGAAGAAAAACGTAATTTTGTTATTTAATGTCGTTTAGTTTATACTGAATT
>JGI24928J39210_1000007_pt1 | contig 52171 bp, 49 predicted proteins | sample AOAMet2_C43A7_35_2_FD_39210 | JGI IMG/M metagenome (IMG submission 39210) | reverse complement strand
TTAATTAAAGATGGTAAAGTTTTCGGAACACCTGAGAGAATACTATCACGGCCTTCATTAATTTTCAATTTTTCCCAGTTTTTTTTTACTTCTTCTTTAGANANTTGTTTTTTAGTTTTATANACATGAGGATGTCTATGTATTAGCTTTTTAGAAATTGATTCTACAACATCATTAAAATTAAAAATTTGTTTTTCGTCAGCAATTTTTGAATAAAATATAATATGAAGAAGTAAATCGCCTAACTCGTTTTTAATTTCATCATAATCACCGTCATTAATAGCATCAACTAGTTCAAATGTTTCTTCAACTGTTAAAGTTTTTAAAGAATCAATTGTCTGCTCTTTGTCCCATGGACATTTAACTCTTAATTCATCCATTATCTTTAAAAGTTCATCAATAGAATGTGAATTTTTAGATTTTTTCATCTTTTATAAAATGACATTAAATAATCAGGTTTTATATTACCTTTTGAAATATTATTTAATTTACTTTTTATGAGTTTTTTCTTAAAAGTGCTCANCTTATCAGTAAATAAAANACCTTCAATATGATCAAATTCATGCTGAACTACTCTTGCTCTTAATCCATTCAGTTCTAANTCATGTTTATTAAAGTTTTCATCATAATATTTGATTAATATTTCATTTTCTCTAACAACATCTTCCCTAANATCAGGTATACTTAAGCATCCTTCATTAAATGTGTTTAACTTACTTGTTGTTGTAATTAACTCTGGGTTAATAAACACTTTTTTAAAAGTAGAAAGCTTTATTCTTTCGTCTTTATCAAGTTTATCATCTTCTGAAAAAGGAGAGGCGTCTACTATGAATATTCTTATCGAAAGACCTATTTGAGGTGCAGCTAATCCTACGCCACTTGATGCGTACATTGTATCCCACATATTAGAAATTAATTCATTTAATTTTATGTAATCGTGTGAAATATTTTTACATTTTTTTCGTAAAACAGGATTTCCGTATGCAATAATTGGTAAAATCATATTAAATTTTTTCTAAATAAGACTGAAGTATAATAGTAGCGCTAATTTTATCAACCAAAGATTTATTTCTTCTTTTAACTTTATTAATACCACTTTCTAAAATTACTTTTTTAGCGATAACAGACGTAAAACGCTCATCATATCTTTCTAATTTAATCAATGGAAAATTATTTTTTAAAACATTAATGAATTTTAATATTTCAAATTCAACATCAGAGGGTTGATTATTTTTTTGTAAAGGTTTTCCTATTACTATAGTATCAATTTTATTTTTTGATGTTAAATTTTTTAAAAAAGATAAAATATTTTCATTTGAAACCGTGTCTAAGCCTGATGCAATTATATTCAAATCGTCGGTGATTGCTACACCTATTCTTTTAGTTCCAAAATCTAAAGCAACTATTTTTGACATTTTTCAAAGTTAAATCATTAATAATTAAGGTTAAAATTCTTTAAACTATTTATTATTATCAACGTATATTTGAAAAAAAAACTGTGAAAAAAATTATTGAATCTGCATGGGAAAATAGATCCCTATTAAAAGAAGAAAAAACTAAAAATGCAATACATTCTGTAATTAAAGATTTAGATAATGGAATAATAAGAGTAGCTGAACCTACAAATAGCGGATGGAAGGTAAATGAATGGGTTAAAAAAGCTGTGGTTTTATATTTTCCAATTCAAGAAATGAAAACAATTGAGGCGGGACCGTTAGAGTTTCATGATAAAATCCCTCTTAAAAAAAATTATAAAGAAAAAGGAATTAGAGTAGTTCCACACGCCGTAGCAAGACATGGAGCTTTCATTAGTAAAGGAGTTATTTTGATGCCAAGCTATGTGAATATAGGTGCTTATGTTGATAGCGGAACTATGGTTGACACTTGGGCAACAGTTGGTAGTTGTGCTCAAATTGGTAAAAATGTTCATTTAAGCGGAGGTGTTGGTATTGGTGGAGTTTTAGAACCATTACAAGCTTCACCTGTGATTATTGAAGATAATGCCTTTATTGGTTCTAGATGTATTGTTGTAGAGGGAGTTAAGATTGGGAAAGAAGCTGTTTTGGGTGCCAATGTTGTATTAACTGGGTCAACTAAAATTATTGATGTCACAGGAGATAATCCAATAGAAACAAAGGGTGTAGTTCCTCCAAGTTCAGTAGTAATTCCAGGATCTTACACTAAAAAGTTTAAAGCTGGAGATTTTCAAGTACCATGTGCATTGATAATTGGTAAAAGAAAAGAAAGTACTAATAAAAAAACATCTCTTAATGATGCTTTAAGAGATTACAATGTTTCGGCATAATTAAAATGAATTCTGAAATTTCAAAAGCTATTAAATATTTAGAAAATGGTGGAATAATTATTTATCCATCTGATACAATATGGGCTTTAGGGTGTGACGCAACTAATTCTGGAGCAGTAGAAAGAATTTTTAAAATAAAAAAAAGAAAGCCAACTCTTCCTTTAATTTGTCTTATGAATGACTACCAAATGTTAAACAAATATGTAAATGTTACAGATGAAATAAAAGCTTTTTTAAATATTCAAAAAAAACCTACAACCATAATTTATAAAATGGTTAAAAAATTTAGTTTTTATAATGAATCAGTAGCTATCAGAATTCCTAAAGATAAATTTTGTCAAAATTTAATAAGTGAGTTTAACAAACCAATCACATCAACATCAGTTAATATTTCAGGAGATAAGTTTCCTGAATGTTTTAATGAAATTAAAGATGAAATTTTGAATCAAATTGATTATTCTGTAAATTTAAAAAGGAACTTAAAACTTAAAAAACCTTCTCAAATTATTAAAATTGAAGGAGACTCGTTCATAACATTAAGGTCTTAGAATGTTTAAAAGAAATTTTAAAAAAAATATTGAGAGTGAAATTTTTCATACAATTTCAAATTGTTGTGATGAAACAAATATTGAATGTTATGCAATTGGAGGATTTGTTAGGGATTTAATAATTGGAAAAACATCAGCTACAGACATAGATATTCTTGTGGTGGGAAGTGGAATTGATATAGCTAAGAAAACGGCTAAAAGGTTAAAAATTAAATCAAAAATAACTGTTTTCAAAAATTTCGGAACAGCCATGTTNAAATACGATGGTTATGANATCGAATTTGTAGGAACAAGGCAAGAAAGCTACAGTAAATCAAGTAGAAATCCGATAGTTAAACCTGGTACTTTGGATGATGACTTAAATAGAAGAGATTTCACAATTAATACTTTGGGAATAAGTTTAAATAAAAATAATTGGGGGGATCTTTTAGACAAATTTAATGGAATTAAAGATTTAGAAAATAAAATAATAAAAACTCCTTTGGAGCCAAAACAAACATTCTCCGACGATCCCTTAAGAATGTTAAGAGCTGCACGATTTTCTAGTCAACTAAATTTTCAAATTGATATTAATTCTTTCAATGGCTTAATTTCGGAAAGAGAAAGGATAAAAATTATTTCTCCCGAAAGAATATCAGAAGAAATTAATAAGATTATCATGACTTCAAAACCATCTGTTGGTTTTAAAATATTGGAGTCAACAGGTTTATTAAATATAATCATGCCTGAACTTACTAATCTCAAAGGCATTGAAGAAATTGAGGGGCAAAAGCACAAAGATAATTTCTATCACACATTGGAAGTTTTAGATAATATTTGTCTTAAAACAGAAAACCTTTGGCTAAGATGGGCTGCACTACTTCACGATATTGGAAAAGCTCCTACTAAACNATTTATAAAAAAAACCGGATGGACTTTTCATGGTCATGAACTTAAAGGATCTAAAATGGTTTATAAACTATTTAAAAGATTACATCTTCCTTTAAATAATAAATTAAAATATGTACAAAAAATNATTTATTTAAGCTCNAGACCAATAGTTCTATCAAATAACAATATTACTGATTCTGCTATTAGAAGATTAATTTATGATTGTAAAGAAGACATTGATGATTTATTAACACTTTGTGAAGCAGATATAACAACTAAGAATCCTATGAGATTCAAAAAATATTTAAACAATTTTAAATTGGTTAGAGAAAAAATAAAAATAGTTGAAGAAAGAGATTCTATTAGAAATTTTCAACCACCAGTTAGTGGAGAAGATATTATGAATTATTTTAACATAAAACCCTCAAAAGAAATCGGTATTATAAAAGAATATATAAAAAATTCAATTTTAGATGGAAAAATAGAAAATAATAAAAAATCGGCAAAGTTATTGATGATTGAAAAAGGTAAAACTCTAGGACTTAATAACATTACCATTGAATAATTTTATAAAAATATCTAAAATCAGTCTAGTTTTAGTTTACTTGGTAATTTTAGCTGGATCTTTAGTCAGAATGACTGGAAGCGGAATGGGATGTCCAGACTGGCCAAAATGTTTTGGTTATTACATCCCTCCGTCTGAAGAAAGTGATTTAATCTTTAAATCTAATCATGATTATAAGTCTAATCAAATGATAATATTGAATAATGAAAAACTTTACACTGCAAAATCAGATTTCAGGTCTAGTAATGAAATAAATCTCAATAATTGGATTTTATATGAAAAACACAACTATGTGACTTATAATCCTGTCCATACTTGGATTGAATTTATTAATAGATTAATAGGAGCTGTTGCAGGAATATTTACCATTTTAATGTTATTAATGTCCTTAAAATATTGGAAAGAAAATAAAAATATTACGTTAATTTCATTATTAGTGGTTTTAGGAATGGGTTTTCAAGCATGGCTTGGAAAATTAGTAGTTGATTCTAATTTAGCTCCTTATAAAATAACTGTTCACATGCTAATGGCACTTGTAATTGTAGGATTAATTATTTATTTAATATATACATTAAAAGAAAGAGAAAACATAGTATCTGATAAGAAAATTAAATATTTAATAATAGTTTCAATTACATTAACTTTAATTCAAGTAATTACAGGAACTCAGGTAAGAGAATTTATTGATATTCAATACGAACTCTCAAAAAACAAGGATCTATGGCTAGAGTCTCCAGACTTTTATTTTTATTTTCACCGAACATTTTCATTATTAGTATTTTTTATAAATGCCTTTCTATATTATTATGCATTTAAAAAATCATATAACTTAAAAATTATTTCATTAATTAGTTTAGTAATATTTTTAGAAATATTATTGGGAATTATAATGTATTATGGAGATTTTCCAATATTTAGCCAGCCATTACACTTATTTCTAGCAACAATTTTATTTGGATATCAATTTTACTGGAGTTTATTTTTTATAAAAAATACAAATGATTTACAGATTAAGAATAATTCTTGATACCAAGGAAGATGTTATAAGAGATATAGAAATTAAATCTACAAATACTTTTGAGGATTTACATTTTGCGATTGTTAATGCATTCGGTTTTGCAGGAAATGAAATGGCTTCTTTTTATTTGAGTAACTCAAAGTGGATACAAGGAGAAGAAATAACATTTGAAAGTTTTGGTCATGAAAAGGTAATGAAAGAACATATTTTAAACACAATAATTAATAACGATCAAAAAAACTTTATTTATGTGTATGATTTCTTAAAGTTATGGACTTTTTTTATTGAGGTTATTGAGGAAAATAAAGAAAATAGTCATAGTCATTATCCACAAACCATTTTTTCAATTGGAGATACACCAATTAAAGCACCTGAAAAATTATTTATTGAAGACAAGAGTGATAAATATTTAGATGATAATTTTGAAGAAGAGGATCCCTACCAGTTTTACTAATTAACACTAAGCATTTCATGATTTTCATAATTTCTCAGAACATAATTGAAAGAAGCTCTAATAATTTCACCCATATTTTTTGAATTAATAAAATTTTTATCCCTTGTAAGCTTATAAACTTGTTTTGATAATAATAATATGTTTTCATCAGTTGATATTTTATCTTGACTCATACATTCAATTATTTTTTTTGTTCTACTTTCAGAACTTAAAATACGTTTGGCAATAATAGATCTTTCCTCAGTTTTATATTGATCTACAGAATTTGAATCTAGTCTTTCTTTAATAAGATTCATAATAAACTTATTTTCTTTAAAAAATTGAGGCCTATATACTTTTAAATTACCTTCATAACATTGTTGATCAAAATCAATTGCTCGAATTTTATAAATTACTTGATCAAAATCGTGTGTTGGTATTATAACATAATTATATGAACGCATATCACCCAATAATCTAATCATGCATCTTTCATTAAATTTTACAAATTCTTTTGCAATTTGTGACTTTTCAGAATTAGTACATTTATTAAGATGTTCTTCAAAAAATTCATCTCCTGGGATTCCTGCAACATGTTCTTCAATTAAAGTTTTATTATTAATAAGAAAATTTAAATTGTAAGGAGATAGTAAGTTCTCGAGTTCTAAACCATAAACTCGCGATGCATCAGCTTTTTTCACGTAGAAGTACGTGAAATTATCATTTAAAGTATTTCTAATTTTAATTCTAAAAGGTTTAGAATTTCCAAAAGTACAATAATCAATCGCATCAATATTTAAAAAATTAATATTAGATTCATTACCATCTGAATGTAATAAATTATAAACTTTTTTTAAAGATAAATCAATTTCTTTTCTCTCAAATTCTGAATAAAAGACTCTAACCCAAAGAGTGTCTTTATCATTTTTATTATAAACTGAGACTGAACCTGAAAACCTTTTTAAATCTTCATAAAAAACAGGTATTTTTAAATTTCTATTATATTCAGATAAATATTCATTTAAAAAACTGTTAATAGGAAAAAAAGGTTTTTTCTTTGACATTAATTTTTCAGTCATAATTTAAAAATTGTACTTAATAATATAAAAGTAAGAATTATCTATTAGAGACTTATTATTGTAAATTTGAAAAATTATAATAAAATTGTTTAAACTAGAGTCAGAATATAATCCCACTGGAGATCAACCACAAGCTATTGATCAGCTTGTTGATGGTTTAAAAGAAAATACTAAGTTCCAAACTCTAAAAGGAGTTACGGGATCAGGAAAAACCTTTACAGTTGCAAATGTTATAAATAAAATAAATAAGCCAACTCTAGTTCTTGCTCATAATAAAACTTTAGCTGCTCAGCTTTATTCAGAATTTAAAGAATATTTTCCGAATAATTCTGTTGAATACTTCGTTTCTTACTATGATTATTATCAACCAGAAGCGTATTTGCCTGTAAGCGGAACTTACATTGAGAAAGATTTGTCCATAAATGAAAATATTGAAAAACTAAGATTAAGTACAACTTCTTCATTACTTTCTGGAAGAAGAGATGTTATAGTTGTAGCGTCAGTATCTTGTTTGTATGGAATTGGAAATCCAGTAGAGTTTAAAAAAAATATAATTAGAATTGAAAAAAATGAAAAAATATCACGAACTAAATTTTTACATAACTTAGTTCAAAGTCTTTACTCACGAACGACAACAGAATTAATAAGCGGGTCTTTCAAGGTATACGGAGATATTGTTGATATTTTTCCAAGTTATGCAGATCACAGCTTCAAGATTCATTTTTTTGGTGATGAGATTGAATTGATTGAAATTTTTGATCCAATAACAAAAAAAACTTTAGAATCACTAGAGAAGCTAAATATTTATCCTGCTAATATGTTTGCAACCTCACCTGANGTTTTGCAAAATGCTATAAACGAAATAAGATTTGATTTGAAAAATCAAATTGAATATTTTAAAGAAATNGGTAAATTTCTTGAAGCAAAAAGGTTAGAGGAAAGAACAAACTTTGACCTAGAAATGATACAAGAACTTGGATATTGTTCTGGAATAGAAAATTATTCTCGATATATTGATAAAAGATCTCCTGGAACAAGACCTTTTTGTTTACTTGACTATTTTCCAGAAGATTACCTNATGATAGTTGATGAAAGTCACGTAACATTATCCCAAGTTCGCGCAATGTATGGAGGTGATAGAAGTAGAAAAGAAAATTTAGTTGAATATGGATTTAGACTTCCAGCAGCAATGGATAATAGACCTTTGAAATATGAAGAATTTGAATTTGTACAAAATCAGGTAATTTATGTAAGCGCAACCCCGTCTGATTATGAACTCGAAAAAACAGAAGGAATATATACTGAACAAATAATTAGACCTACTGGGCTATTGGATCCCATAATTGAAGTTAGAGAAAGTAAAAATCAGATAGACGATTTAATAAATGAAATACAAATTCGTGTTGAAAAAGACGAAAGAATACTCGTAACAACGTTAACTAAGAGAATGGCAGAAGAATTGACTAAATATTTAAATAATATAGATGTTAGATCTAGATATATTCATAGTGATATAGACACTTTAGAAAGAGTAGAAATCATGCAAGGATTAAGAAAAGGATTATTTGATGTATTNGTTGGAGTTAACCTTCTTAGAGAAGGACTAGATCTTCCTGAAGTGTCTCTAGTAGCAATTATAGATGCAGATAAAGAAGGTTTTCTTAGAAGTCATAGATCTTTAACTCAAACAATTGGTAGGGCAGCTAGAAATATAAATGGTAAAGCNATTTTTTATGCTGATAAATTAACAAATAGTATGAAAAAAACTATTGACGAAACAAATTATAGAAGAAACAAACAAAAAGAATTTAATATTATAAATAACATAAAACCAACTCCCTTAAAAACTAAAATCAAAGATGTATTTGCTAAAGATTCTCAACAAATTGATTTAGATAAAATTAAAAGCAGTAATCAATTAATTAGAAATAAAACAAATATGTCTAAAGCAGAAAAAACAAAAGAAATAAACTTTTTAAGAAAAGAAATGGAAACTGCTGCTAAAGCTTTAAATTTTATTGAAGCTGCAAGAATTAGAGATTTGATTACAGAATTAAAAAAATAATAATGTAGAGGGGGAGGGAAAATCCCCCTCAACACTAAAATTATTTTTTAACTGAAATAATTTTTTTTGCTTGTTTATGATATTCTTTTCTCTTAGGAAGAATTACTTTCAAAATACCATTTCTATAAAATGATTCTATTTTATTTAAATCGATTGAAATAGGAAGTTCATAAGATTTATTAAAAGAAGAAAAATTAAATTGCTGCAACATATAATTATCGTGTGAAACTGAATCAGATTTTTTTAAACTTAGCGATAAAATTCNATTATCAAGCTCTACTTCAAAATCTAGATTATCTTTTCCAGGAATTGAAAATTCTAAAATAAATTCTTTATCATTTTCAATAATATTTGTCGCTGGACTAACTGTCTTATTAGTTGGTAGAATGTCCCATGTATTTCTAAAGAAATCATCAAATACAAAAGGTGAAAAATTGGAGTGTTTTTTTATTAAATTCATAACTTATTATTTTTAAAATTAAACAAATATTTATATTCTTTGAAAGAACAAAATAAATGCCATTTAAAAATATAAGACATTATGTCATTTAAAACATTATAATTAATGACATTATGTCATTTTAAGCCAATACTTCTTGAATTTTGTCAGCTGCCTCTTGAAATTCAGTAGCACTGTAAACTTTGAAGTCACAACTATCTATAATCTCTTTTGCTATTTTAGCATTAGTCCCTTGCAATCTTACAATTATTGGCACATTTATATCTTCTAAATTATTGTAAGCATCAACAATACCCTGAGCAACCCTGTCGCATCTTACAATTCCGCCAAAAATATTAACTAGTATAGCTTTAACATTGGGATCTTTTAAAATCAATCTGAAGGCAGATTCAACACGTTTTGCATCTGCGGTCCCTCCAACATCAAGAAAATTAGCAGGGTCTCCGCCTGACTGCTTAATTAAATCCATTGTAGCCATGGCTAATCCAGCACCGTTCACCATACAACCAACATTACCATCTAAATCAACATAATTTAAACCCAATTCTCTGGCCTCTACTTCTACTGGATTCTCTTCTTTCAAATCTCTCCATTCAGAATAATCTTTATGTCTAAATAAAGCATTATCATCCAATGTAACTTTAGCATCAACTGCCATTATTTTATTATCTGATGTTTTTAAAACAGGATTAATTTCAAACAAGGACGAGTCAGAAGAAACGTATGATTTGTATAAAAGAGATATGAATTTAACCATTTCTTTAAAAGATTTTCCAGACAAGCCTAAATTGAAAGCAATTTTCCTTGCTTGAAAAGGAAGTATACCTAATAAAGGGTCAATATCTTCATAAAAAATTAATTCAGGAGTTTTTTCAGCAACAGATTCAATATCCATACCTCCTTCAGTTGAATACATGATCATGTTTTTTCCTGTTTTTCTATTTAACAAAATTGAAACATAAAACTCCTCTGTTTCAGATTCTCCAGGATAATAAACATCTTCTGCAATTAAGACTTTTCTAACTAATTTACCTTCTTTTGAAGTTTGTGGAGTAATTAAATTCATACCCAAAATACTAGAAACAACATCTTTTAAATCGGATTTACTCTTTGCAAGTTTTACCCCTCCCCCTTTACCTCTTCCTCCAGCATGAATCTGTGCCTTAACTACAAACCAATCGGTACCAGTTTCTTTCGTAAGTTTCATAGAAACATTTTCAATTTCATTTAAATTATCCAGAACAAGACCTCTTTGAATATTAACCCCATGTTGAGCTAAGATTTCTTTTCCTTGATATTCATGTAAATTCATAATAAGTATTTATTTTAAACAAATATAATAGAATATGATCAAGAATAACAGATGTAAATAATTAAATAATGTTACAAATGAAACAAATTGTTTTATTTTTATAATATAAATAATTTTATTATCAAACTATGTAAACTTAATATAGATTTGCACAATGAAAAATTCAACTTTATTAGAAATATCAAAAACATTTGGAACCCCAACATATGTATATGATGCGTCTAAAATCAAGAGTCAGTACGAAAGACTTACTAACTCATTTAATGAAGTAAAAAATCTTAGAATAAACTATGCCGTAAAAGCATTATCCAATATTTCAATTTTAAAATATATAAATCAATTGGGCGCAGGAATTGATACGGTCTCAATTCAAGAAGTAATGATTGGCCTAAAAGCTGGGTTTAGTCCTGAAAAAATAATTTACACACCAAATGGTGTTTCGGTCGAAGAAATTCAAAAAGTTTCAGAAATGGGTGTAAACATTAACATAGACAACCTTAGCGTTTTAGAACAATTTGGAGGACTAAATCCTNATATCCCTATTTGTATTAGAATCAACCCACACGTTATGGCTGGAGGAAATAATAAAATTTCTGTTGGCCACATTGATTCTAAGTTTGGAATAAGTATACACCAAATCCCATTACTTTTAAGAATAATAAANAANACAAACATTAAAGTTAATGGAATTCATATGCACACNGGAAGTGACATTTTAGACATAGAGGTATTTATTCATGCAGCAGAGATTTTATTTGAAACAGCTTCTAAATTTAAAGACTTGGAATTTATTGATTTTGGCAGTGGCTTCAAAGTACCTTACTCTCTTGGNGATAACCAAACTAATATTGAAGAATTAGGAAAAAAACTATCAAAAAGATTNAATGATTTTTGTAAAGAATATGGAAAAGAATTAACATTAGCCTTTGAACCTGGTAAGTTTTTAGTTAGTGAAGCTGGTAGTTTTTTGTGCTCTGTAAATTCTATAAAACAAACCACATCAACTGTTTTTGCTCAGGTAGATTCTGGCTTTAATCACTTTGTAAGNCCAATGATGTATGGTTCAAATCATGATATAAAAAACATTTCGAATCCAGATGATAATGAAAGATTTTATTCAGTTGTAGGATATATATGTGAAACGGATACTTTTGCAAACAATAAAAGAATTTCAAGAATAAACGAAGGAGATGTTTTATGCTTTAAAAATGCAGGAGCTTATTGCTTTACAATGGCTAGTAATTATAATTCTAGATANAAGCCCTCTGANATTCTTTTTTTAGACAATAAAGCAATTGAGATAAGGAAAAGAGAAAATATTGAAGATATTTTAAGAAATCAAGTAGAGATANCTCTGTAGTATCAATCTATAANACCAGAACCCAATAACTCTTCATTTTTATACCACACTGCAAACTGACCTTTACTAATAGCAGACTGCATGCTTTCAAAAACCATAAAAACACCATCCTTATCTAAAATAAGTTTGGATTTCTGAAGAGGCTGTCGGTATCTTATTCTAGATTCAAATTTATTGTCTGAATTTTTATAATCAATATCAGCTCTTAACTTATGGAAATTTTTATTTTTAATAAATAAAACTTTTTTAAATAAACCTGGATGATTTTTACCTTCTCCTACATAAACAATATTATTTANAACATCGGTTTTAATAACAAATAAAGGTTCTTTACTTCCNCCAATAGCCAGCCCTTTTCTTTGACCAACTGTAAAAAAATGTGCGCCATCATGCTCACCAACAACATCACCATCATTGACAGAATAATCAATTGACTTAGCAAGTTTATGCAAATTTTCANTTGAATGATTATCGTAATCTAGTGTTTTAAAACAATTACTATTATTACTAGAAACCTTAATTACTAAACCTTTTTTTGTTTTTAGTTTTTGTTGTAAAAATTCAGGAAGTTTAACTTTTCCAACAAAACATAAACCTTGCGAATCCTTTTTGTCAGCNGTTACTAGTCTTTGTTTTNTAGCAATTAATCTTACCTCTTTTTTATTTAAATCGCCAATAGGAAACATAACTTTAGAAAGTTGTTTTTGAGACAATTGNCATAAAAAATATGATTGATCTTTNTTCAAATCTTTTCCTGACAAAAGACTAAAATGAGTATCTTTTTTAACTACTCTGCAATAATGACCAGTCGCTACATAATCGGCTCCTAGATTTTTAGCTATTTTTAAAAAAACATCAAATTTTATTTCCCTGTTACATAAGACGTCAGGATTAGGAGTGTTTCCAATCTTATATTCACTAAACATGTAATCAATGATTCTTTCTTGATATTCTTTACTTAAATCGATTGTTTGAAAAGGTATTGATAATTTTTCGGCAACAATCATTGCATCATAACTATCTTCAACCCATGGACATTCATTTGATACAGTAACAGTTTCATCATGCCAATTTTTCATAAAAATCCCAATAACATCATAACCTTGTTTTACAAGCAAATGTGCAGCAACGCTTGAATCTACTCCTCCGGAAAGAGCAACCACCACTCTGGTATTTTTATTAGACATTGAAAAAAATTACTATTTCTTGCCCTGAAGCTTTCTTTGTTTATCGGCTTCTTCCATCATTTCTTGCATTTTTCTTTGAAACCTGTTTTGCTTTGTAGGCTTTTTCTTATTCTCCTGAACTTGTAATCTTATTTTTTCCTCGTCAATAATAAAATACTTAATCGAAATCATAATTAAGATTGTTAATATATTTGAAATAAAATAATACAAACTAAATGCACTAGCATAATTGTTGAAGAAAAATAACATCATAACAGGCATTAAATACATTATGAATTTCATATTAGGCATTCCTGGTTGAGATGTTTGCATTTGTGCACCTGAGGACATTTTTGTGTAGAAAAATATAGCGATTGAAGCTAATATAGGTAGAAGACTTATATGGTCTCCATAAAAAGGAATACTAAAAGGAAGTTCAGCAATGGTATCATAAGAAGAAAGGTCTTCAGCCCATAAAAAAGATTTTCCTCTTAATTGGAATGCAATTGGAAAAAAACAGAATAAGGCATAAAATACAGGTAACTGAAGCAACGCAGGGACACACCCCAATAGAGGATTAGCACCCGCTTTATTATACAACTTCATAGTTTCCTGTTGTCTCTTTACTGCATCGTTTTTAAACTTTTCATTTAACTCTGTTATTTCAGGCTTTATAACTTTCATTCTAGCCTGAGAAACGTATGTCTTGTAGGTAACTGGTGACATCACCAAACGAGTGGCAATAGTCATTAAAATCACTGCAAGTCCAGCAGAAAAATATTTACTCAAAAATCCGAAAAAAGGAAAATAAATAAATCTGTTAATCATGCCAAAAATCCCCCATCCAAAATAAATAGAGTCATAAATTTTGTTTTGATATTGTTTTAAAATATCATAATCGTTAGGTCCAAAATACCATTTCATTTGACTGTTAATCTCAGAGCCAGAAAGATTTAAAGGGATTATTGAAGAATATTTTTTAGTGAATTTCGCTTCTTTACTTTCGTCCTCGAATAGTTTTTTTGACTCAAACTGAACATTATTAACCGGAGAATCTAAGACTAAAATCGAATTAAAAAAATGTTGACCATATGAAATCCATGAAACCGAGTCTTCGCTGTCATCAGAATCTGTATAAGAACTCAAATAGTCTGTNTCATCTCCATCGTACTGATACATTAGCTGACTGTACCTGTTTTCATAATCAATACTTTTAGCTTGTCTAAAAGCGTCTAAATTCCAATTTAAATTTACATTTGAATTAGAATTTATTAGAGAAGAGAACCCAGATGACTTAACATTAAAGTCAATCATATATCCTGACTCAGGAATTTTATATTCAAAGGAGATTGATTGACCGTTTGAAACAATTAAAGACATTTTAAGTACATTCATTTTACCTTGTCTTTCCATTTCATAGGTAAAATTATAATCCGAAGTATTTATTATATTTCCATTTTTAAGTTCAAAACTTAAACTAACATCCTGATTGTTATTTTTAATCAAAAACAAGTCATCACCTTTATAGTCGACATAATCTTTTAACTGAATTTCAGCTAAAGAACCTCCTTTAGTATTAAATTTAAAAATAACATCATCATTTTCAATAACTACTTCTTGATTTTCTAAATTAGAATTTATAAATGTGCTATTTAAACTCGAGCTGACATCTTCATTTATATCTTTTATTAAATTGTCATTAATTTCTTCGTTCTGAGTTTGTGAAATTATTTCTTTTTCATCAAGTGCATTTTGCTCAAGATTTGGAATAGTTACGTTAAACCAATAGAAAACGGCAGCAATAAGAAATAAAAACCCTATAATTTGATATATATCTAATTTATTTTCTTCCATTTTAATTTTTAGAATTATTGTAGGTTAAACAAGCTTGAACAAATGACACAAATAATGGGTGTGGTGTCTCAACAGTACTTTTATATTCAGGATGAAACTGAACTCCAATAAACCAATCATTAGTTGGAAGTTCAATTATCTCAACCAATCCGGTTTTTGAGTTAATTCCACTTGTCTTTAGACCTGAATCTTGTAAAGCAATTAGATAATCATTATTAAGTTCCCAGCGATGCCTATGTCTTTCTGTTATTGTTTTCGAATTGTATATCTTAAAAACCTTTGATCCTTTATCTAAATCACANCCCCAAGATCCTAACCTCATCGTCCCTCCTTTATTAATAATATTTTTTTGATCTTGCATAAGACTTATAACNGGATGTGAAGTTTTTTCATCCATTTCAGTAGAATTCGAATCCTCAAGATTTAAAATATTTCTAGAGTATTCAATAACNGCCATCTGCATACCTAAGCATATTCCAAAAAACGGAATGTTATTTTCCCTAACATATTTTATAGACTTGATCTTTCCTTCAATTCCTCTAGATCCAAATCCAGGNGCAACNATAACACCATCAAGCTTTGAGATTTGATTATTAATTTGATCATCATCAATAAACTCNGAGTGTATAGAATGAATAACAACTTTTGTTTCGTTTACTGAACCAGCATGAACTAATGCCTCTAAAATAGATTTATANGAGTCCTGTAGTTCAACATATTTACCAATTAAACCAATATTTACTGTATTTTTTGGATATTTTAATCTGTTTACAAACTCTGTCCAATTAGACATGCTAGTAGAACTAAAATTAGAAATATCAAGCTTTCTTAAAACAACCGTGTCTAACTTTTCTTTTTCCATCATCAAAGGAACATCATATATGGTTGAGGCATCTTTAGATTGAATCACTGAATCAACATCGACATTACAAAAAAGCGCTAATTTGTTTTTTATTTCATCTGAAATATCGTGTTCAGTTCTACAAACTAATATATCAGCGTTAATTCCACTTTCCATTAATGTTTTGACAGAATGTTGAGTAGGTTTTGTTTTAAGTTCTTTAGCAGCAGATAAATATGGAATTAATGTTAAATGAATAACCAGACTATTTGAACTGCCTAATTCCCATCTTAATTGTCTAACTGATTCTATGTAGGGCAAAGACTCGATATCACCAACAGTTCCACCAATTTCAGTTATTATAATATCGTACTCATTAGTGGTTCCAAGCAACTTTATTCTTCTTTTTATTTCGTTTGTAATGTGTGGAATAACTTGAACAGTTTTTCCTAAAAAATCACCTCTTCTTTCTTTTTCAATAACTGTTTGATATATCTTTCCAGTCGTCACGTTATTAGCCTGAGATGTTTCAACGTTTAAAAACCTCTCGTAATGACCTAAATCTAAGTCTGTTTCCGCTCCATCAGACGTTACATAACATTCTCCATGTTCATAAGGATTTAAGGTTCCAGGATCTACATTTATATAAGGATCTAATTTTTGGATAGTAACGCTTAAACCACGTGATTGTAATAACTTAGCTAAGGATGCAGAAATAATTCCCTTTCCAAGCGAAGAAGTGACACCTCCTGTAACAAATATATATTTGGTTTTAGACATTAATATTTTTAAGCGATCAAAAATACAAAAAGAAAGTGACTCTATTTAAAATTTAAAATTCAATAAGTTTTATTTTTTTGAAGGAATTTCTACAACTTCTAAATCATCATGTTTAACAAGTAGTATCGATTCGTTAATATAACCTTGACCCTTATTTTTATACTTAAATCTGTTCTGATGGTATTTAGTTTCTCCCAAACCTATTGATTTGGTCAACTTCCTCATATGTGCAATGCGCAATATTAAATCTAAAGTAATTTCATAACCTCTAAGAGCTATTTTATTTGGAAGTTTTCCGTAATTTTTAATAAATAATTCATTTATTTCATCTAATTCATCTCCATAACTGGGAAAAAAATAAGATGGATAGGTGAAATTTAAATTTCCTAATTTTTGATACGAAATATTTTCGTTTTCATAAGTTTCAGATCTATAGGTTGAAAGAAGTTTTATATTTCTTTCTTTTGAAATTTGAGAATTTAATAAGGACGAAACACTTGTTATAACATTCAAATTTTGAGATTCTAAAAAAACTAAATTATTTTTTTGCTCGACAAGTAAAGAATCAGTGATTTCAGGATCAACTAAACCCTTAGTTAAATCAGTATCAATAAGTTCAGCGTATGGAAAACGCTTCAAAAGCTTTTCCTTAACTTTCTCGGTAGACCTGTTATAAATTATCATAACACAAGGATCTGGATCTTTAATAATTAAACTATCAACATAAGTATACATTAATTCTCTTTGAGAATTAACACTGGGTATAGACTGAAATACATTCTTATTTATTTCAATTTTTTTTGAAGTTAAAGGAGAAACAATTGGTGTTTTTGAGTCCTTGAGATTTAAAGAAAGCCTGTTGATATTTCTAGGAATAAGAGGACCTAAAATAAAATCATAACTGTTAATACTTTTATTGTTAGATATATTATCTATTTCTGAAAGGCTATTTTCATTATCATAAGTGTCAATTTGTGTTTTAATTCCTAATTTTTTTACAGTTTCAAGAGCAGTAAGAACTCCACTGTAAAAATCCAGAGATAATGTCGAAAGGTTTAACTTTTCTAAATATTTTTTTGTGTTTTCAATAGAATCGATTTCAATTTTATTTAAATTAAAAGGAGCTATAAAACCAAACTTAATTGACTTTTTTTTAGGGACACTGTCAAATAAATTTTGGTTTGTTCTTGTTGATACTAAAACTTTCTCTACAATTTCTTTAATAGACTCCTCTAAAATAGCAGTAGTTATAAATGGTATCTTTAATACCATTTTTTTTGATATTTTATCACCTTTTAAAGAGGGGTTATATTTTTTAATTAGATTTATTGGAACATCGTATAAATTGGAAATAGTATATAAAGTTTGTTTTCTTTTAACCTTATGCTCTATAAATTCAATAACTAGACTAGATTCCAAATTTTGATTTTCGTCCTGAGAAAACCCAAGTAAAGAAACCAAGAAAAAAAGAAAAAAAATTTTAGAAACTCTCATTATTCCCATTCAATTGTTGCAGGTGGTTTTGAACTAATATCATAGACTACACGATTTACACCCTTTACATTATTAATAATTTTATTAGAAACCTCTTGTAAAAATTCATAAGGAAGATTTACCCAATCAGCTGTCATACCATCTGTTGACTCAACAGCTCTTAACGCAACACATTGCTCATAAGTCCTCTCATCACCCATAACACCCACACTTTTAACAGGTAATAATATCGCACCTGCTTGCCAAACCTTATCATACAAATCATGATCTAATAACCCTGAAATAAATATATGATCAACTTCTTGAAGAATTCTTACTTTTTCATTTGAAATATCTCCTAATATTCTAATAGCTAATCCGGGCCCGGGAAAAGGATGTCTTTTTAAAAGTTTATTTTCAATTCCTAAACTTTTTCCTACCCTTCGCACTTCATCTTTAAAAAGCATTTTTAAAGGCTCAACAACAGAAAGTTTCATAAAATCTGGAAGCCCTCCAACATTATGATGTGATTTAATAGTAGCAGAAGGTCCCTTTACTGAAATTGATTCAATAACATCAGGGTAAATAGTCCCTTGAGCTAACCATTTAGCTCCATTAATTANCTTGGACTCTTGGTCAAATACATCTACAAAAGCCTTTCCAATAATTTTTCTTTTTTGTTCAGGGTCACTAACTCCAGACAACTTATCAATAAAATACTTTGAAGCATCAACTCCTTTAACATTTAAGCCCATTCCCTTGTATTGATCTAGCACATCATTAAACTCGTTTTTTCTAAGTAATCCATTATTTACAAAAATGCAATGAAGGTTTTCTTTAATAGCTTTATGAATTAAAACAGCTGCAACAGTTGAATCAACACCTCCCGAAAGACCAAGAATTACTTTATCATCTCCAACTTTTTCTTTAATCTCAGAAATAGTTTTTTCTGAAAAAACATCTGGTGTCCAATCTGGATTTATTTTGGCTATATTAATTAAAAAATTTTCTAAAATACGCTTACCATCTTTTGAATGATAAACTTCAGGATGAAATTGAATAGCATAAACATCTTCGTCCTCAATTGAGTACGCAGCATTTTTAACATCCTGAGTACTTGCAATACATTTAGAGTTCGTGGGAAGGTTTTCGATCGTATCACTATGACTCATCCAAACTTGAGATCCAACCTCAACTTTATTAAATAATTTATTATTTGAATCTATACTAGTTAGTTTAGCCCTACCATATTCACGTTTATTTGATGGTATAACTTTACCTCCAAAAAAATGAGCAATATATTGAGCACCATAACAAACACCCAAAAGAGGTTTTTTTCCTTTAATATTTGACAGATCAATATGTAAGGCATCATCAGATCTTACAGAAAATGGTGATCCAGAAAGAATTATAGCTTTGAAAGAGTCAAAATCGACATCTAAATTATTGTAAGGATGTATTTCACAGTAAACAAATAACTCTCTAACTCTTCTTGCTATTAATTGAGTGTATTGTGATCCAAAATCAATTATAAGTACTTTATCTTCCATATTCAAAAATACTATTAAAACATAAAAAAATTCAATAGAAATTGATTAAAATTCCAGAATTAAAAATTCTTTTTTAAATGGATCTATGTTTTTTATTAAAACATTTACAAAATCAAATTCATTTGGATTGAAAAAAGTAGAAAAATTAACTTGTCTTTCTTGAAAAGAGTCATTTGGAAATAATTCATTTTTTAAATTAATCAACCTTAACAACTTATCNNAATGAACCCTCTTTTCAGCTCTAATTAGTCGTTTTTCAAGATTTTCAATTCCTTTAATCTGTTTCGTTTCTTGAGCTTTCACTGCTCCTAAAAAGGATTTATCTGTGAGCTTAGTCAGCTCATAGAAATTTGAAAAATTTTCTTTTATTATATTTTTTTGAATGGTTAAATCAATTGTTATTTTAGAGTTCTTTCGTAAATAAAGTTTTTTTAAATTAACTGGGTTTTCAAATAAATCAATAATGGACATTTTAAGTTTTTTACACTTTTCTACTTGTTTTTTTGAAACAAATAAAACAGATGATCTAACTGACAAAATAGGAAATGTTATTTTTTTAAAATTAAAATATTCTTTTAGCTGAAGCCAATAGGCTATTTCACTTCCACCACCAACATATGCTAAATTTGGTAAGATAAATTCTTGATAAACTGGTCTTAATAATGCATTAGGGGAAAATCTTTCAGGATGATTATTAACCTCATTAACAATCTCACTCTGAGTAAATGAAATATTAGTATCTAAAACGCTAAATACATCTCCTATTTTTTCTATCCTAGCTCGTAAATTATCTTTAATATAAAATAAATTAATTTCTCTAGAGTTTACTTGAGGATTGTAAGAGTTTTCAAAAACTGTATTTAATTCATTATTAGTATTTAGAATATTCTTGTTTAAAGTATTATTTAATAATTCATCAATGATGATTTCAGAAAAAAGTTTTTTCAAATGCTTATTATCTGGCTCTAAAATTAATAATCCATGTTTTCCAAACAAGCTATGAACAAGATTTAAAGTAGCTAAAGATAAATTTTTATGTTTCAAATAAGATGTTTCAAAAAGAGTAATTAATTCTTTTTGATCTGTAAAATCTAAATAATTTTTCATTTCACTTAAAACATTTTCTAAGCCTTTAGTCTTCAATCTTCCTACAGGACCACCATGACTAATGTCCCAACTAAATTTTTTCTTATCATAATTAAAATAATTAATTTCATCAAAATCATGATCTTCAGAAGCCATCCAAAAGACTGGTATAAAATTATATTTTGGATATTTCTTTTTTAATTTTTTACAAATAATAATTGTATCAATAATTTTATAAAAAAAATATAATGGCCCTGTAAATAAATTTAATTGATGGCCGGTTGTAACAGTAAAGGAGTTTTTTAATTTTAAGTCAGCTATAAGTTTAATTTGCAAAGATTTATCTGTAACTGACTCGTATTGTTTCTCAAGCTGGTTACTTAATACTGTTCTAAAATTATCGTTGTAATGATTAATCTTTTCATTTAATTGATTTTTATAATTTTCGATTTTATTAAATCTATTATAAAAAGAGTTTAATTTTTTCTCATCATTTATATAGTCAAGAGTGATATTAGGTAAATGATTTGATATGTTAGAATCAATATAAGACAAACCTTTTTTAATAAATATACATTATATGATTAAGAAAAAGGTGATCCATATAAATCAAATTCTGTGGAACTTGTAATTTTTAAATTAGTAAAATCTCCAATTTTTAAATAATTTTCACTTGCGTCGACTAAAACTTCATTATCAACGTCTGGAGAATCGTGTTCAGTTCTTCCTACATAAAAAGCCCCTTCTTTTCTATCAATAACACATTTATATATTTTGCCAATTTTATTTTGATTTATTTCAAATGATATTTGAGATTGAATATCCATGATTTCATTCATCCTATTAATCTTAACATCTTCAGGAACATCATCAACCAGATTGTAAGCATGTGTGTTTTCTTCATGACTATAAGTAAAACAACCTAATCTATCAAATCTAGTTTCAGAAACCCATTGCTTTAACTCATCAAATTCCTGTTCTGTTTCACCAGGGTAGCCAACTATTAAAGTTGTCCTAATCGCAATAAAAGGGTTTGTCAATCTAATTTGGTTAATTAAATCAACTATATTTTCTTTTTTTGATCCTCTTCTCATTGATTTCAAAATCTTTGTAGAAATATGTTGTAAAGGAATATCAATATAATTACAAACTTTTGGTTCGTTTTTAATTACTTCCAACACGTCAACTGGGAAACCATTTGGAAAAGCATAATGAAGTCTAATCCATTCAATACCATTTACCTTGACTAATTCTTTAAGTAAAGAAGATAATTCTCTTTTTTTATAAAGATCTAACCCATAATATGTTAAATCTTGAGCAATTAAAATTAATTCTTTTACACCATTTGCAGCTAATTTNGATGCTTCAGTTACTATNTCTTCAATTGATTTTGATTTATGCTTTCCTCTCATNAGTGGAATTGCACAAAATGAACAAGGCCTATCACAACCTTCTGATATTTTTAANTATGCATAATTTTTTGGAGTTGTCGTTAACCTTTCACCAACTAATTCATGCTTATAATCAGCTTTTAGGGCTTTTAATAGTTTTGGTAAATCGGTAGTTCCAAAATATTGATCGACATTAGGAATTTCTTTTTTTAGATCAGGCATATATCTTTCACTCAAACATCCAGTAACAAACAACTTGTCAATTTGACCATTTTGTTTTTTTGATGAATAATCTAAAATTGTATCGATAGATTCTTGTTTTGCATTATCAATAAAACCACATGTATTTATCACAACTATATTACCGTCCTCTTCGTGTACGACATCTTTATTGTTTGCTTTAAGCTGACCCATTAAAACTTCAGAATCATATATGTTTTTTGAGCAACCTAGAGTCACAACATTAATTCTATTTTTTTTTGAATATTTTGTTCTCAATATTTAATATTTATGATTTTTTAAAAAAAGAGTCTACAAATTCTTTTTTATCAAAAATTTGTAAATCCTCAACACCCTCTCCAATACCAATAAATTTAATAGGNATATTGAATTGGTCAGAAATTCCTAAAACTACACCTCCTTTAGCTGTTCCGTCTAATTTAGTTACAGCAAGTGAGGTNATTTCTGTAACATTTGTAAATTGTTTTGCCTGTTCAAAAGCATTTTGACCAGTTGAGCCGTCAATTANCAATAAAACTTCGTGTGGAGCATCTATATTTTTTTTCTGAAGTACTCTCTTTATTTTAGAAAGTTCATTCATCAAATTAGCTTTGTTGTGTAATCTACCAGCTGTATCAATTAAAACAACATCAATATTTTTATTTATGGCTGATTCTAATGTGTCGAATGCAACAGAGGCTGGATCACTTCCCATATCTTGCTTTACTAACTCAACTCCTACTCTATCTGTCCAAACTTGTAACTGATCAATTGCAGCTGCTCGAAAAGTGTCAGCAGCTCCAACCATAACTTTTAATCCAATAGATTTATAATAGTTAGCCATTTTCCCAATTGATGTAGTCTTACCAACACCATTGACTCCGACAACTAAAATAACGTGAGGCTTATTTTTATCTACAGAAAGAAAATTATCATGTTCTGAATCGCAAATAATTTTTATGATTTCCTCCTTAAGTATTAAATCTAATTCAGATGAGTTAAGAAATTTATCTTTAGCTACTCTTTCTTCAATTTGATCAATTATTTTTAATGTAGTTTTTACTCCAACATCAGAACTTATTAAAATTTCCTCCAAATCATCAAGAACCTGATCATCAACTTTACTTTTACCAATAACTACCTTGGAAATTTTATTAAAAAAAGATTCATTACTCTTTTTTAAACCTTTGTCTAAAGATTCTTTTTTTTCTTTTGTAAACAGTTTTTTAAAAAAATTCATAATTCTAAAGTTATGTCAAAGATATTAAAACAAAAAAAGCCACTAAAAAGTGACTTTATGTTCTGAATAAAAAAAATTATTACTTAGATAACCAATTGTTAACTAATTCAGGTGCCATAATTGACTCAACATATGTATAAGCGCCTGTTTTAGGACTCTTAACCATTTTTATAGCTTTCGATAATCTTTTTGAAGAAGTTTGAAGTGATGCAACAGTTTTTTTTGCCATTTTCTAATTATTTAATTTCTTTATGAATTGTATTTTTTTTCAAAATAGGATTGAATTTTTTAATTTCTAACCTATCTGGTGTGTTCTTTTTATTTTTAGTCGTGACGTATCTAGAAGTACCTGGAAGACCAGAGTTCTTGTGCTCTGTACATTCTAATATAACTTGCACTCTATTTCCTTTCTTAGCCATAATGATATAATTAAGCTCTATTAATTTTTGATTCCTTTAACACAGCAGAAATACCCTTTTTATTTATAGTTTTTAAAACAGATGTAGAAACTTTTAGAGTAATCCACTTTCCTTCTTCTGGAATAAAAAATCTCTTTTTTATCAAATTGGGCTCAAATCTTCTTTTGGTTTTGTTCATTGCTTTGGAAACATTATTTCCAACCAAAACTTTTTTACCAGAAATTTCACAAACTTTAGACATAGCTATGTTATTTTTATAAACAGGGTGCAAATTAACAACAATTTTCTTCTTTTGCCAAATTTTTTACAACTCGTTTAACAATTCATTAAACAAAAGTTCTAGAGCTTTATTTACAGATTTTTTGATATTTTTTTCTCTATTATTTCCAAAATTAAATTCATAAGACTTAATTTCATTTGGTGTAGCAATTGAAATATATAATAAACCCACATCTTTTTTTGAATCTCCTTTGGACGGACCTGCGTTTCCAGTTGTTGAAATCGCATAATCAGAATTCAAAAGTTTCTTAACATTATTTGCCATCTCATTTGCTACTTGAGAGCTTACAACAGAGTAATGATTTATTAATGAAGCGTCTAATTTTAACAAGTCTTTTTTAACCAATGTATCATAAGCTACAACCGAACCTTTAAAATATGCAGACGCACCAGGAACTGATGAAATTCTAGAAGATATTAATCCTCCAGTAAAACTTTCTGCAGTAGATAATGTTTTGTTAGATTTTGCTAAAATTTTTCCTATTTCTGATTCTATTGAATTTACAGACTCAAAACCTATTATAATCTTACCTAAAATATTATAAAGTTCAGAAATATAAAGATCTAGTTGATTNTCTAACTGTTGTCTGTCGCTACCCTTACATGATATTCTCAACCTTACTCTTCCNAGATTTGGTAAATAAGCTAATTTAAAATTTGCAGCTAACTTTTCTTCAAAAACTTTAAGTTGTTTAGCTATAGTACTTTCACCAACACCATAAGTCATTAAGGTTTTTTTTAGAATTACAGGACATTTAAATTCTTTACTTAACAAAGGTACTACAGATGAAGTAATCATAGATTTCATTTCATAAGGAACACCTGGCAAAGAAATAAACAAAGTATTTCCTTTCTTCATTGCCATACCTGCAGCTGTTCCAAACTTATTTTCAATGAGCTTTGATTGCGATGGAACTAAAGATTGTGCTCTGTTCAAATCATTGATAGGATTATTAGCAAATTTTTTAAATAAATTTTCGATATGTAATAACAGGTCCTGATTATGAACAAGTTTATCATTAAAAAATTCGCAAAAAACTTCTTTGGTAATATCATCATTAGTAGGCCCTAAACCACCTGTAGTAATCACAATATCAAATTTATTTAATGAATTATTTAATGCATTTAAAATTGATTCTTTTTCATCGCTTATAGAAAGAATTTCACTTACCTCAATTCCAATATTTATTAATTGTTTGGAAATAAAAGTCGAATTAGTATCAACTATTTGACCAATTAATATCTCATCACCAATTGTAATGATTTTTGCACTAATCATTACTTAATATTAATTTTAAATACATTTTTGTTCTCAATAAAACCTTCAAAAACATCGTTTTCAATAACTTTATTAACTCCGGAAGGTGTTCCTGTAAAAATTACGTCTCCTATTTTTAAAGTAAAAAATTTAGATATTTCAGAAATGAGTTCGTCAAAACTCCAAAGCATATTCGAAGTATTTCCAAACTGTACATCATTTCCGTTTTTCTTCAATAAAAAATTCAAATCATTACAGTTTTTAAATTCGTTCTTATCAATCCAATCGCCAATTAAAGCTGAACCGTCAAAGGCTTTAGATTTCTCCCATGGCAAACCCATTGTTTTAAGTTCATTTTGGAGATCTCTAGCTGTAAAATCAATTCCTAAACTTATTTTATTGTAATATCTATTTGCAAACTTTTTATCAATTGATTTACCAAGCTTACAAATTTTCAAAATCACCTCAGCTTCATAATGAATTTCATTTGAATAATCAGGAATAAAAAAGGGTTGATTTTTTAAAATAATTGAGCTATCTGGCTTAATAAATATAACTGGAGAACTTGGCTTTTCATTATTAAGTTCCTCGATGTGTTTACGATAATTTCTTCCAATACAAATTATTTTCATTTTATAATTTATTATTGAGCTTTGCAAGTCTTAGCTTGGTTAATATTTTCTTAGTATACATTGGAAAGTCAGCGTTCATTAACCATCCAAAATAACCAGGTTCATTTTCGATAATAAAATCTACAGACTTTCCTTTATGTTTTCCAAAAGAAAAACAAGGAATGTTATTTTTATCATATATTATGAAACCCGCTAGATCAACCGATTTATTTCTAGTTGAAAAATTTGATAAAAAATCAACATTATTTTCAAGATCACTGTAACGTTTAATTTGAGCTTCTAGGACCTCAAATGTAGCTTGAGTGTCAGCTTTTGATGAGTGAGCATCAATTAATTCTTTTTCGCAATAAAACTTATAAGCTGCACCTAGAGTTCTTTTTTCCATTTTATGAAAAATATTTTGAACATCAATACACCTAATATTTTCTAAACTAAAATCAATATTAAATCTTAAAAACTCTTCAGCTAACAGAGGAATGTCAAACTTATTTGAGTTAAAACCAGCCAAATCACAGTTTTGAATCATTTCCTTGACTAGAGGACCTACTTTTTTAAAAGTTGGTTCATTTACTACCATTTCATTTGTAATACCATGTATATTAGAAACTTCTTNAGANATGGTAATTTCTGGATTAACCAACCATGTTCTNGATTCTTTATTTCCATTCTGGAAAATTTTTAAAACAGAAATCTCTACTATTCGATCTTTTGAAATATTAACACCAGTTGTCTCTAAATCAAAAAAACAAATAGGTTTAGATAGAGTTATATTCATAATTTTAAAAATTAAATTGAAAAAGAATTATCCCATCCTTCAATAAGTTCTTTGATTCTTTTGATAAACATACCACCCTTAGCTCCATTAACAATTCTATGGTCAAAACTATGAGATAAAATAATTTTATGTCTTATTCCTATAAAATCTCCTTTCTCTGTTTCAATTACAGAGGGTTTTTTATTAATCGCTCCAAATGCTAAGATACCTACTTGGGGTTGGTTAATAATTGGTGTCCCCATTAAGGTATCGAAAACTCCAACATTACTTATGGTATAAGTTCCGTCTTTGACCTCGTCTGGTTCAAGATTTCCATTTCGAGCGCGTTTAGCTAAATCATTCACTTTTTTTACTAAGCCTAAAAGACTAAACTGATCAGCATTTTTAATCACCGGAACTATCAAATTTCCATCACTTAAGGCAGTAGCCATACCAATATTAATAGATTTCTTTTTAATAATATTATAATTATCAAGACTAATATTTAATAATGGGAACTCTCTTAGAACTTGAGCTACAATTTGAATAAAAATAGGAGTAAAAGTTATTTTTTCATTTTCTCTGTCGAAAAAGATGTTTTTATTTTTTTCTCTCCAATTCCACAAATTAGTTATATCAGCTTCAATAAAAGCTTGAACATGAGCAGATTTATCTTTACTTTTTACCATGTGATCAGAAATAAGTTTCTCCATTCTACTCATTTCAACAATTTCATCTGATAAATTATTGCCAACAAAATTTTCAGTTATCTTTTCTTTCTTGTTAGAGTTTGAAATATAATTTAACAGATCATTTTTAGTAATTCTACCATTTTTACCGGAACCTCTTATACTGTCAAGCTCGTTAATTGAAATACCCTCTTTTTTAGAAATGTTTTTTACAAGGGGTGAATAAATTCTTGAAGATTCATTAGAAATATTTTTTTCGATTATTTTATCCCCCATTTTAACAAAGTCTACTGGATTGGTATCATCTTTTTTAGGAGTTTCAACATTTACGAGAGATTCTTTTTTATTTTGAATCTCCTTCATTTGAATTGAGGGTTCTATGGAATCTGTTTCAATTATGGCAATTGGATCGCCAACTTTTACAACATCATTAACATTACATAGTTTTTTAATCAATATGCCAGAAAATTCACTTGGAACTTCAGAATCAACTTTGTCAGTTGCTATTTCAACTATTAAGTCGTCTTCATTAATTCTATCACCTTCATTTTTAAGCCAACCAGTAATAGTTGCTTCATCAACACTTTCTCCCATTCGAGGCAAAACGATTTCTATCTTATTGGACATATATAAAAATTGTAATACTGCAAAAATATCAAATTATAATTTGATAAATTAATTCTTTTCCAAAATGTTTAAACATTAGGTTTTTATTGAATTTTCAAAAGGAATTCTTTTAATTATACTTCTACCTAATGTCACTTCATCTGTATATTCCAGTTCATTACCAACAGAGACACCTCTAGCAATAGTTGTAATTTTTAAATCTAAATTTTGAATTTGTTTAAAAATGTAAAAGTTAGTTGTATCACCCTCCATAGTTGCACTCAAGGCAAAAATAAGTTCAGATACATTTATAGATTTTAATTTTTCTATTAAAGAAGATATATTTAACTGGTTTGGCCCTATTCCTTCAATCGGAGATATTTTTCCACCTAAAACATGATAAACTCCATTAAACTGACCTGTACTTTCTATAGCCATCACGTCTCGAATATCTTCAACTACACAAACGATTGATTTATTTCTTTTGACATTAGAACAAATTTCACATAATTCTAAATCAGAAATATTATGACAGTTTTTACATAAAATAATTCCGTCAACTAAATCAATTAATGATTTGGATAATTGAACAGTTTGTGAGTTTGGTTGGTTTAATAAAAACAAAACAAGTCTCAAGGCAGTTCTTTTACCAATACCTGGTAATTTAGACATTTCGTTTACAGCATTTTCAAGCAATTTTGAAGAAAAATTCATTTTATAAATATACTACTTGATTTTATAAGAACCATAAATTAGTATATTTGAATAATAACATATAAAATGCAATCATCAATTATTATTTTAGTTATAATTCTCTATTTTTTAGGACTTTTTATTGTATCAAACTTAACGATTGGAAATAATGATAATTCAACTTTTTTTTCAGCTAACAAAGAATCTCCATGGTATTTAGTAGCATTCGGAATGGTTGGTGCTTCTTTATCTGGAATTACTTTTATTTCAGTACCTGGTGATGTCGGAACAACACAATTTACATACTTTCAAGTGGTATTGGGCTACCTATTTGGTTACTTTGTAGTAGCCCTCTTACTATTACCTATCTACTATAAATTAAATTTAACTTCAATATATGAATATTTAAAAATAAGATTTGGAAGCGTCAGTCATAAAACTGGTGCTTTTTTCTTTTTTATTTCCAGAATAACCGGTGCTTGTTTCAGACTTTATTTAGTAGCAATAGTATTACAACAATTTGTTTTCAACGAGTTAAATATTCCATTTGAAATTACTGTTCTAATTTCAGTTTTATTAATATGGATTTATACATTCAGAGGAGGTATTAAAACTATTGTTTGGACAGATACTCTTCAAACTACTTTTATGTTAATATCAGTTTTACTATCAATTTATTTAATTAGTAAAAGTTTAGAATGGTCTTTTATGGACTTTATAAATTCAGATGAATTGAAATCATACTCAAACATTTTTGTAACTGAGAGTTTTCTTGATAAAAATCATTTTTTTAAATCATTTATTGGTGGAATGTTTATTACAATATGTATGACAGGATTAGATCAAGATATGATGCAAAAAAACCTGACATGTAAATCTTTAAAAGAAGCACAGAAAAATATGATAATTTTTAGTATTGTTTTAGTTATTGTTACTTTCTTATTTCTTCTACTTGGTGCTCTATTATTTATTTATTCTTCAAAGTTCAATATAGTTACGCCTGAACTTAACGGAGCTGTAAATAGTGATTTATTATTTCCTGAAATTGCTTTAAATAGTGGTTTAGGAAACTTAATTGGAATAACTTTTTTATTGGGTTTAATTGCTGCTGCTTACAGCAGTGCTGATAGTGCTTTAACTTCACTAACAACCTCATATTGTGTAGATTTTGCTGACTTAAAAGACAAGAGTAATGATTACCAAATAAAAATTAGAAAAAGAACACATATAATTATGAGTTTAGTTCTGGTTATAGTCATTATTATTTTCAAAAATTATTTAACTACAAGTGTTATAGACGGTCTATTGATTTTAGCAGGTTACACCTATGGACCTTTACTTGGATTATTTGCATTTGGTATTTTAACGAATTATAAAATTCACGATAAATTCGTATGGATAGTTACATCTTTGTCTGTTATTGTTATGATATTTATTGGGAGTTTAGATCCTCAGTTTTTGGGTGGATATAAAATAGGTTACGAATTACTTCCTTTAAATGGACTATTAACTTTTATTGGCCTAATATTGATTCGTAGAAAGTAAAACTAGAGTGCAAGCTTCTAAATATTTAATAGATTTGTTTTTTAATAAATTATAGAATTCAATGTTTTCCGTTCCAGGATTAAAAATGACTCTTTGGGGTTTAAGCGAGATGATATAATCATAATAATCTCTTTGTCTTACACTATTTAAATATAAAGTGACAGTGTGAATATTTTTAAATTTAACAAAATCTTTTTCGATAAACACTTTGTCTATTAATCCAGTTCTTAAACCTAAAGCTCGAACATCAACATTATTTAATAATAGTTTTTTAACCGCCATATTGGAGTAACGATCAACATTTAATGAAGCTCCTAATACTAAAGTTTTTTTTACCATCTTATAATAACAGATCCCCATGTAAAACCTGCTCCAAAAGCTGCGAGAACAACTAAATCATTTTCTTTTATCTTACCTTTTTCCCAAGCTTCTGTAAGTGCTATTATTATCGATGCAGCAGTTGTATTTCCATAGTTCATTATATTATTATAAACTTTATCATCACTCAATTTAAATTTTCTTTGTATAAATTGTGCAATACGTAAATTTGCCTGATGAGGTATTAAAACATCAATGTTTTCACTCTTTAAATTATTAGCTTCTAAACCATCCACTATAGCTTCAGAAAAACGAGTCACTGCGTGTTTAAAAACAAATGGTCCGTTCATGTATGGATAATATGATTCATCGTTTGGATCGTTTTCTTTTAATATTTCAGGAATCCATCTTCCAGTATGGGGACCATCCATCATTAGTTCTCTAGCGTGTTTTCCCTCAGAATACAAATGAGAAGATAAGATTCCTTTTCCTTTTTGTTCACATCTGGACAAAACTGCTGCTCCTGCTCCATCACCAAAAATAACAGTAACTCCTCGACCTCTTGTAGATTTATCTAATCCACCTGAGTGATTTTCAGATCCGATTACTAAAATATTTTTATACATGCCAGTTTTAATAAATTGATCTGCCACTGACAGAGCATATACAAAACCTGAACATTGATTTCTGACATCTAGAGCACCAATTGTAGGCATTTCTAACATATCTTGAACACGAACTCCTCCACCAGGAAAATACATGTCTGGACTCAATGTAGCAAATATTATAAAATCAATATCATTTTTTTTTAAACCGGACCTTTCAATTGCGATTTTTGAGGCTTTTACAGCCATTGTAGATGTAGTGTCATCTGTTTTAGGATCAATCCAACGTCGCTCTTTAATACCTGTTCTTTCTTGAATCCACTCATCAGTAGTATCCATTATTTTTGATAAATCGTTATTTGTAACAATATTATCAGGAACATAATAACCAAGTCCACTAATTTTTGAATTATACATAATATTATATTGCTATTATATTTAAATATAAAGAATAGTATTTGTTAATTGTTAAACAATGTCAATTTGTCACTCAAGATTATTTGGTATATGATTTGATCATAATCAATAAATAATAAAATACAATTATGTCCAAAGGTAAAATTAACGTTTCAGTTGAAAACATTTTTCCACTTATTAAAAAGTTCTTATACAGTGATCATGAAATCTTTTTGAGAGAACTAATTTCAAATGCAACAGATGCAACATTAAAATTAAAACATCTAAGTAGTATTGGAGAAAATAAAATTGAAATTGGGAATCCCCAAATTGAAATTAAAGTTGATAAAAAAGCAAAAAAAATACATATTATTGATCAAGGAATTGGAATGACTTCTGATGAAGTAAAAAAATATATAAATCAAGTCGCTTTTTCAGGTGCTGAAGAATTTTTAGAAAAATATAAAGATAGCGCAAAAGACAGTGGAATAATTGGCCATTTTGGATTAGGTTTCTATTCAGCTTTTATGGTTGCAGAAAAAGTTGAAATTATAACAAAATCATATTTAAACAAACCTGCAGCTCATTGGGTTTGTGATGGATCCCCTGAATACTCTCTTAAAAAAAGTGATAAAAAAGAAAGAGGTTCTGAAATAATATTACACATAGCTAAAGACTCTAAAGAATTTTTAGAGGAGAGTAGAATTAAATCTCTCTTAACAAAGTATAATAAATTTATGCCTGTACCAATCAAATTCGGTACTAAAGAAATTACAAATAATATAGGAGAAGGAGATGACAAAAAAGAGGTTAAAGAAACTGTAGATGATATTATTAACAACCCAAGTCCAGCTTGGACTAAAACTCCATCAGATTTGGATGATCAATCTTATAAAGATTTTTATAAAGAATTGTATCCTATGCAATTTGAAGAACCATTGTTTAACATTCATTTAAATGTTGATTACCCTTTCAATCTTACTGGTATTTTATATTTTCCTAAAATATCAAATGACATCAACATGCAAAAAGATAAAATTCAACTTTATCAAAATCAAGTTTTTGTTACAGATAATGTTGAGGGTATTGTTCCAGAATTTTTAACTCTTTTAAGAGGAGTTATAGATTCTCCCGATATTCCATTAAATGTGTCTAGAAGTTACCTTCAAGCTGATGGTGCAGTAAAGAAGATAAGCAATTACATTACCAGAAAAGTTGCTGACAAACTAAATTCTTTATACAAAAAAGACAGAAAAGGATTTGAAGAAAAATGGAATGACATTAAAGTTGTAATTGAATATGGAATGCTTAGTGAAGATAAATTTTTTGAGAAAGCACAAAAATTCGCTCTATACCCGACAGTTAATAACGAATACTTTACGTTTGAAGAATTAAAAGAAAAAATATCTAAAACCCAAACTGATAAAGACGGTAATCTTATAATTCTATATGCATCTAATATTAATGAACAACATTCTTATGTTGAGTCAGCTAAGGCCAAGGGATATGAGGTTCTTTTATTAGATTCTCCAATAATTAGTCATTTAATTCAAAAAATTGAAACTTCCAATGAAAAATTGAACTTTACAAGAGTTGATTCTGACGTAATTGATAAATTAATTAAAAAGGATGAAAAAGAAGTTTCAAAACTAGATGATAAGGAAAAAGAAAAATTAAAAACAATAATTGAAGAAGTAGTTCCAAAAGAAAAATATACTGTTCAGATAGAAGCAATAGAAAGTAGTTCGCCTCCATTTGTTATTACTGTTCCAGAGTTTATGAGAAGAATGAAAGAGATGCAACAGAGCGGAGGAAACGGAATGTTTGGTAATATGCCTGAAATGTATAATTTAATAATAAATGTTAATAATCCAATATGTTCTGACATATTAAATTCTAAAGGAAAAGCAAAAAAAGAAAGATTGATAAATCAATCTTTAGATTTAGCAAAACTATCTCAAAATTTATTAAAAGGTGAGGAACTTACATCATTTATAAAAAGAAGTTTAGATTTGATTAAGTAATTCTAATTTAAAATCATGAAAAGAATAAATTTATTGCTGTTAAGTTTTTTTTACATTATTAATGGTATTTTTCATTTTTATTTTACTGACTCTTATTTACCTATAATGCCGGATTTTCTTCCTTTTCATATGGAGTTGATTATATTTTCTGGTGTTCTTGAAATTATATTTGGTATTGGTGTTTTATTTGAGAAATTTAGAAACATTTCCTTAGCTGGAATTATTTTAATATTAGTATTGTTTATGTCTGTTCACTTAAACATGTTAATTCCTGAAAACAGCCTTGGCTACAATACATCACTTCTTGTTATTAGAGCGTTATTTCAATCTGTTCTGATTTATTGGGCTTGGATGAATAGAATAATAAAACCTTCTATTTAGTTAATTATTTTTTGTATTCTTGAATTTAAAATCAAATTATTTTGAAAAAATTATTTTTAATATCCTTATTACTTATTTCAATTAGCTGTGAAAAGAGTGAAAACAACATGATTATTAATGTAAATGTTGAAAATTTTAAAAAAGGAACTATTTATTTACAAAAAATTTCTGATTCAACTTTAATTAACATAGATTCTGTTTTTGTAAAAAAAAATGAACCTATAATATTTAAAACTAAAATTGATTCCCCTGAACTTTTTTATATAAATCTAGATATTTCTAATTTTGATAATAGAATAGAATTTTTTGGAGAAAAAGGTGAAATAGACATAAATACTTCGCTAAATAAATTTAATTCTAATTTTGAAATAATTGGATCATCATCAGATTCTATATATAGAAATTATTTGAATGTTATTAAAAAATTCAACAATCAAAAACTTGATTTAATTCAGTTGTCATTTAATTTAGCAAAATCTGATCTAAAAGACAGTTTGACTTTAATACAAAACCAAATAAAATCGTTAGATAAAAGACAATATTTATATAACTTAAATTATGCAGTAAGCAATGGTAATAGTCATATAGCGCCACTAATTGCAATAACTCAATTCTCTGAATCTGGCAAAATAGTATTAGATACTATAAAAAGCTCGATGAGTGAACAAGTATTAAATTCCAAGTATGGTAAAATATTTACCAATATTCTTAAAAGCAAATAACTATAACTTATTAAATTTCTTTACTAAATCAGATGCTATATCAGTAAGTTCAAAACTGATATTTTTAAAATGTTTGTTAACGTCAGTTACATCTTTTTGATGAATTTTTTTAATAATATTATCAAAGGCATCAAAACATTCATCTATTAATTTTTCGCTTTTTTTCACATCCTTATCAGGATTTTCTAATTGCCAAAGATTAATATTTTGAATAATTTCACCAATAATATTATTTAAATCTTTTTTTAAATTTTTTACACTTGCCATAATTATTATTTAATTTCCAGAATATTTTACAAAATTTCTAGGAGTTTCGTAAAGGGTAACTGATAATTCATTATCGTTTGATATTTTATCTCTTAAAATATTCCATATAAAAATACAAATATTTTCTGCTGTTGGTATTACTTTTTTAAAATATGGAACATCTAAATTTAAATTTTTATGATCTAATAATTCTTCAACCTCATTTTTAATAATGTCTTTTAATTCTTTTAGATCAATAACAACGCCTGTTACAAGATCAACTTCACCTCTAACATCAACAATTAATTCATAATTATGACCATGGAAATTAGAATTACTACATTTTCCAAATAAGTTTTGATTTTTTTCATCAGACCAATTTTCAACAAATAATCTGTGAGCTGCGTTAAAGTGTGCTTTTCTACTTACTGTTACTTTCATTTATTGTATTTATTATAAAATTTTAAAAATATNATTTTAAACCACTCTGTATAATCATCTGGATAAGTTTTTAAATTTTCTTTGANTAAATCTAAATCTTCCCATTTCCAATCACAAACTTCAAGCTGATTTATTACTGGATTGCCAACAAAANTTCCGACAATAACATGATCGAATTCATGTTCAATTAAACCATTATCAAATTCTGCTTTGTAAATAAAAGAAGTAAAAAGTTTTAATTCACTTTTTATACCCATTTCCTCAAACAGTCTTCTATGAGCGGCATCTATTGTTTTTTCATTTTTTCTTTGATGACTACAACAAGTATTAGTCCATAAACCAGGTGAATGATATTTGTCTAAAGCTCTTTTTTGTAATAATAATTGATTTGAGTCATTTAATAAAAAAACAGAGAATGCTCTATGAAGTAAACCTTTTTGATGAACTTCTAACTTCTCCATTAAACCTAATTCATTATCATCTTTATCAACGAGTATTACCATTTCTTTATTCATTGTTTAAAGTTACAAATTTTAAAAAATTACCAATACTTTATTTAAAAAACTGTAGTATTTTTGGATTAAATTAATTTATGAATTTTATAGAGGAAATAGCAAGAAGAAGAACTTTTGGTATTATATCTCACCCAGATGCTGGAAAGACTACGTTAACAGAAAAGTTATTGTTATTTGGAGGAGCTATCCAAGAAGCAGGAGCAGTTAAATCTCATAAAATTAAAAAATCAGCAACTAGTGATTTTATGGAAATTGAAAAGCAGAGAGGAATCTCTGTCGCAACTTCTGTTTTAGCATTTAATTATAAGGGGATTAAGATTAACATTCTAGATACGCCTGGACACAAAGATTTTGCTGAAGATACTTTTAGAACTTTAACAGCTGTAGATAGTGTAATTGTTGTAATTGATGTAGCAAAAGGAGTTGAGGAGCAGACAGAAAAATTAGTTGAGGTGTGTAGAATGAGAAAAATCCCTATTATAGTCTTTATCAATAAATTAGACAGAGAAGGGAAAGATGGATTTGATTTATTAGATGAATTAGAAAAAAAATTAAATTTCAAAGTATGCCCGTTAAGTTTCCCTATTGGAATGGGATACGATTTTCAAGGAATATATAACCTCTGGGAAAAAAATCTTATGTTATTTGAAGAAGAAAATAAGCAAAAGATTGCAAATTCTATAAAAATAAATGAGATTAATGATCCATTACTGAACGACTTAATTGGAGAAAAAGCGGCTGAAAAACTTAATGAAGAAGTTGATATAATAAACGAAGTATATCCAAAGTTCTCTAAAGAAGAATATTTAAAATGTAATCAACAACCTGTTTTTTTTGGTTCAGCATTAAATAATTTTGGTGTAAAAGAATTATTGAATTGTTTTATCTCAATTGCTCCAGCTCCAATGGATAAAATTAGTGATGAAAGAATAATAAAACCAAGTGAAAACAAATTTTCAGGGTTCATATTTAAGATACATGCTAATATGGATCCAAAACACAGAGATAGATTAGCGTTTATAAAAATTGTTTCAGGAAAGTTCAAAAGAAATACACCTTATCATCACGTAAGGTTGGAAAAAAAATTCAAGTTCAGCAGTCCAAATGCTTTTTTTGCAGAAAAAAAAGAAATCGTTAACGAATCATTTCCAGGCGATATTGTTGGTGTTCATGATTCAGGTAATTTTAAAATTGGTGACACATTTACAGATGGTGAAAAAATTACATTTAAGGGAATTCCTAGTTTTTCTCCAGAACATTTTAGATACATTAATAATTTAGATCCAATGAAATCTAAGCAATTAGCAAAAGGCATCGTTCAATTAATGGATGAAGGAGTTGCTCAATTATTTATACTTGAAATGAACGGAAGAAAAGTAATTGGAACTGTGGGGGCATTACAATTCGAAGTCATTCAATATAGGCTCGAACATGAGTACGGAGCAAAATGCTCTTATGAAAACTTAAATATTTTTAAAGCTTGTTGGGTAGAAACAGTATCTAAAAAAAATAAAGAATTTATTGATTTCAAAAAATTGAAAAATAAATTTTTAGCTATGGATAAAAACAAACAACTAGTTTTCTTGTCAGATTCGTCATTTTCTTTAGAAATGACCAAGCAAAAATTTCCTACATTAAAATTTCACTATAAATCAGAATTCTGATTAAGCTTCACCTGTAGGGCCAAAATTTAATTGTATTGGCTTTTGATTTTCATATTCTTTTATCTCTCCATTAGAATTCTCAAATTTTGAAATATTATCAACTAAAGCTTTAGAAAATCTTTTAGCGTGCTGAGGAGTTAGAATAATTCTAGATTTAACTTTAGCTTTAGGAACACCTGGCATAACATTTATAAAGTCAACTACAAATTCTGAAACAGAATGGTTAATTAATGCTAAGTTAGAATAGGTACCTTGAGCAAGATTTTCATCGAGCTCAAGATTTAAACCATTTTCTTTAGAATTAGATTTCTTCATTGAAAGTTAAATTCTTTTTTGCAAGTAACTCTTCATATTCGTCTACATAACCAACAATAACATCATTGAATTTCCTGTTTCCAGTTCCTGCAGGAATTTTGTGACCAACTATAACGTTTTCCTTAAGACCTCTTAAAGTATCTACTTTACCATTAACGGCAGCTTCATTTAAAACCTTAGTAGTTTCTTGGAAAGATGCAGCGGAAATAAACGATTTAGTTTGAAGAGAAGCTCTGGTAATACCTTGAAGAATTGGAGTAGCAGTGGCGTTTACAGCATCTCTAGCTACAACTAAATCTTTATCCTCTCTCTTTAATAAAGAATTTTCATCTCTTAATTCTCTTGCACTAATAACTTGACCTTCTTTAAAACTTTCAGAGGAACCAACAGATTCAATGATTTTCTTGTTAAACAAATTATCATTTTCAGAAATGAATTCATTTTTATGAATAAGTTGCCCCTCAAGAAAAGTAGTGTCTCCAGAATCTTGAATTTTCACTTTTTGCATCATTTGTCTAATTAATACCTCAAAGTGTTTATCATTAATCTTAACACCTTGTAACCTGTAAACTTCTTGAACTTCATTTACTAAATATTGTTGAACAGCAGATGGACCTTTAATATTTAAAATATCATTAGGTGTAATTGCACCATCCGAAAGTGGCATCCCAGCTTTAACAAAATCATTTTCTTGAACTAGTATTTGATTTGAAAGTTTAACTAAATACTTTTTAATCTCACCAGTTTTAGATTCAATAATAATTTCCCTATTCCCTCTTTTAATTTTACCAAAGTTTACAACACCATCAATTTCACTTACAACAGCAGGATTTGATGGGTTTCTTGCTTCAAAAAGCTCTGTAACTCTTGGAAGTCCACCAGTAATATCACCCGATTTAGCAGATTTTCTAGGAATTTTGACTAAAATTTTACCAGCTTCAACTTTTTCACCATCATCAACCATCAAGTGAGCACCTACTGGAAGGTTATAAGTTCTAACATTGTTTCCTTTACTATCATTGATAAGTAATGTAGGAACTACTTTTTTATTTCTAGATTCTGAAATAACTTTTTCTTTAAATCCAGTTTGTTCGTCAATTTCAACTTGGTAAGTAACACCTTGTTCGATATTTTCATATTCAATATTTCCGCCAAATTCAGAGACAATTACTCCGTTGTAAGGATCCCATTGACATACAATATCTCCTTTTTTCAATACTTGACCGTCCTTAATAAGAAGAGAAGAACCGTAAGGAATAATATTAGTACTTAAAAGAATGCCAGATTTTTTATCTAAAACTTTAATTTCACATGTTCTAGAAATTACTGTATTTATATTTTTTCCTTCGGCATCCTTGGACTTAACAACTTTTAAATCTTCAATTTCAGCAACTCCATCAAATCTAACAGATAAATTATTGTCTTCTGAAATATTTCCTGCAATACCTCCAACATGGAAAGTTCTTAGAGTTAACTGAGTCCCTGGTTCACCAATTGATTGAGCTGCAACAACACCTACAGCTTCTCCATTTTGAACCATTTTACCAGTTGCTAAATTTCTTCCATAACACTTTGAACAAACTCCTTTTGGAGATTCACATGTTAATGGAGATCTAACTTCAACTTTTTCAATAGGAGAAGATTCGATTAACTTAACAATATCATCTGAAATTTCCTCACCGGCAGAAACAATAATTTCATTATTTAAAGGGTTGTAAATATCATGTAATGAAACTCTTCCTAATATTCTCTCTCCTAACGTTTCAACAATTTCTTCATTTTTTTTAAGCGGCTCCACAGTTATTCCTCTAAGAGTATTACAGTCTTCATAATGGATTATAACATCTTGAGCTACATCAACAAGCCTTCTAGTTAAATAACCTGCATCAGCAGTTTTCAATGCAGTATCCGCTAAACCTTTTCTAGCTCCGTGAGTAGAAATAAAATATTCTAAAATAGATAATCCTTCTTTAAAGTTAGATAAAATAGGATTTTCAATAATTTCTCCACCACTAGCACTAGCTTTTTTAGGCTTAGCCATTAATCCACGCATACCTGTAAGCTGACGTATTTGTTCTTTAGAACCCCTTGCACCAGAATCTAACATCATGTAAACTGAATTAAATCCTTGTTTATCTTCACTGATTCTTTTCATTGAAAGCTCAGTTAGCGTTGCATTTGCAGAAGTCCAAACATCAATGACCTGATTATAACGTTCATTATTAGTAATTAACCCCATGTTATAATTAGAGATAATACTATCGACTTCTCCATTGGCCTTGGCAATCATTTCGTGTTTTTCAGGGGGTATCATAATATCACCTAAACTAAAGGATAATCCTCCTTCAAATGCAAAAGAGAATCCCATAGACTTAATTTTATCTAAGAAATCTGCAGTTTCAGGAACACTTGTTAACTTTAAAATATTTCCAATAATATCTCTTAACGATTTTTTAGTTAAAACTTCGTTTATAAATCCTGCTTTTTCAGGTACAACCTGGTTAAATAAAACTCTACCTACAGTTGTTTCAATAATTCTAAAAGCTAACTCTCCAGATTCATTAAAATCTTTAGCTCTAATTTTTATCATTGCGTTTAAATCAACTCTTTCTTCATTGTAAGCTATATTTACTTCTTCAGCAGAATAAAATGTTAGACCTTCCCCCTTAACTTTATGATCTTTTGTTGACTTTAATAATTTTGTCATATAATAGAGTCCTAAAACCATATCTTGAGAAGGTACAGTGATTGGGGATCCATTCGCTGGATTCAAAATATTATGTGAAGCAAGCATCAATAGCTGTGACTCTAAAATAGCCTCAGGACCTAATGGAAGATGAACTGCCATTTGATCACCATCAAAATCAGCATTAAAAGCTGTACAAACTAACGGATGAACTTGAATAGCTTTACCCTCAATAAGTATTGGCTGAAAAGCTTGTATTCCTAATCTGTGTAGGGTTGGAGCTCTATTTAAAAGAACAGGATGTCCTTTTAAAACATTTTCTAAAATATCCCAAACTAAGGGCTCTCTTCTATCAATAATTTTTTTCGCAGATTTTACTGTTTTAACAATTCCTCTTTCTATTAATTTTCTAATTATAAAAGGTTTGTATAACTCAGCTGCCATGTTTTTAGGTAAACCACACTCAAATAATTTTAATTCTGGTCCACCAACAATAACAGATCTAGCAGAATAATCTACCCTTTTTCCAAGAAGGTTTTGACGGAATCTACCCTGTTTTCCTTTTAAAGAATCAGAAAGCGATTTTAAAGGTCTGTTAGCATCAGTTTTAACAGCAGAAGATTTTCTTGTGTTGTCAAAAAGTGAATCTACAGATTCTTGTAACATCCTTTTTTCATTTCTTAAAATAACCTCAGGAGCTTTTATTTCAACTAATCTCTTTAATCTATTGTTTCTTATTATTACTCTTCTGTATAAATCATTTAAATCAGATGTTGCAAATCTTCCTCCGTCTAATGGAACTAATGGTCTAAGTTCTGGCGGGATAACAGGAATTGCCTTTAAAATCATCCACTCAGGTTTATTTTCTCTGTTTAAATTAGATTCTTTGAATGATTCTACAACTTGAAGTCTTTTAAGAGCTTCCATTTTTCTTTGTTTAGAAGTCTCTGTATTGGCTTTGTGTCTTAACTCGTAAGATAACTCATTAAGATCTATTCTTGAAAGTAACTCAATTAAACATTCAGCACCCATTTTAGCAATAAACTTATTTGGATCCTCATCATCTAAAAATTGATTTTCAGGTGGTAGGCTATCTGTAATAGTTATATATTCCTCTTCAGTTAAATAATCCATTTTAGTTACGGGCTCTCCTTCTGCATTTACTGCAAGTCCTGGTTGAATAACTACATATCTCTCATAGTAAATAATCATATCCAGTTTCTTTGAAGGAAGACCTAATAAGTAACCTATTTTATTAGGTAAAGACCTAAAATACCATATATGAGCAACTGGAACTACTAAATCAATGTGACCAACTCTGTCTCTTCTTACCTTTTTTTCAGTTACTTCAACTCCACATCTATCACAAATAATTCCTTTATATCTGATTCTTTTATATTTTCCACATGCACACTCAAAATCTTTAACAGGACCGAAAATTCTTTCACAAAACAAACCATCTCTTTCTGGTTTATGAGTTCTATAATTAATAGTTTCTGGTTTTAGAATCTCACCTCTTGAGTTACCTAATATAGTTTCAGGAGATGCTAATCCAATTGATATTTTTGAGAATTTTTGAGATTTATTAATTTCAATTTTTCTAGACATAATGAGTTTTTATTTTATTATTCTTCTAATCTAATATCTAATCCTAGACCTTTAAGTTCATGCATCAATACGTTAAATGATTCTGGAAGTCCAGGATCTGGCATAGTATCACCTTTTACGATTGCTTCATAAGCTTTTGCTCTTCCTTGAACGTCATCTGATTTTATTGTTAAAATTTCTTGTAGAGTACTTGAAGCACCATAAGCTTCTAGTGCCCAAACTTCCATTTCTCCAAATCTTTGACCTCCAAATTGAGCCTTACCACCAAGTGGTTGCTGAGTAATTAAAGAATATGGTCCAATAGATCTTGAATGCATTTTATCATCAACCATATGACCTAACTTAAGCATATATATTACACCAACGGTTGCTGGCTGATCGAATCTTTTACCTGTTCCACCATCATATAAATGAGTGTGCCCAAATTGAGGAACACCGGCTTCTTCTGTTAATTCATTAATTTGATCTAAAGTTGCACCATCAAAAATTGGAGTGGAAAATTTTCTGCCTAATTTTTGACCAGCCCATCCTAAAACAGTTTCATAAATTTGACCAATATTCATTCTAGATGGTACACCAAGTGGATTTAATACTATATCAACTGGTGTTCCGTCTTCTAGGAATGGCATATCTTCTTGCCTAACAATTCTAGCAACAATCCCTTTATTACCGTGTCTACCAGCCATTTTATCACCTACTTTAAGTTTCCTTTTCTTGGCTATATATACTTTAGCTAATTTTAAAATTCCTGGGGGAAGTTCATCTCCAACAGAAATAGTAAACTTCTCTCTTCTAAGCATTCCTTGCAGATCATTTTCTTTTATTTTATAGTTGTGTAAAAGAGTCAAAACTAAAGAATTTACTTTTTTATCTACTGTCCATTGACCTGAAACTAAGTGAGTGTATTCTTCAACCTGATTTAACATTTTTAAGGAATACTTTTTACCCTTAGGCAAAACTTCTTCTTCTAAATCATTAAATACACCTTGACAAGTCTTTCCACTTAAAATATTATATAATTTCTCAATTAATGATTTTTTAAGTTCTTCAAATTTAATATCGTAAGTCTTTCCTAACTCAATTAAAAGATCTTTATCCTCAGATCTTTTTCTTTTATCTTTTATTGGTCTAGTAAATAATTTTTTATTAACAACTATTCCATTTAAAGATGGAGGAGCTTTTAACGATGCATCTTTAACATCACCAGCTTTATCACCAAAGATTGCTCTTAATAATTTTTCTTCAGGTGTTGGATCAGATTCACCTTTAGGAGTAATTTTACCAATTAAAATGTCTCCAGGTTTAACTTCAGCTCCAACTCTAATCATTCCATTTTCATCTAAATCAGAGGTGGCTTCTTCACTTACATTTGGAATATCATTCGTAAGCTCTTCCATTCCCAATTTAGTATCTCTAACATCAATTGAATATTCATCAATATGTAACGAAGTGAAAACATCGTCTCTAACAACTTTTTCTGAAATTACGATAGCATCTTCGAAATTATATCCTTTCCAAGGCATGAATGCAACTTTTAAATTTCTTCCTAAAGCTAATTCACCATTTTGAGTAGCATACCCTTCACATAAAACTTGACCTTTTTTAACATTATCACCTTTTATAACAATTGGTTTTAAGTTAATACAAGTTCCTTGATTAGTTTTTCTAAATTTAACTAAGGAATATGTTTTTTCGTCATTGTCAAAACTAGTTAGTTTTTGTTCTTCAGTAAGATTATACTTAATAGTAATTTTCTGAGAATCTACATAAATAACCTTTCCATCAAAATCAGCATTTATTAATACTCTGGAATCCGAAGCTACTTGTCTTTCTAGTCCTGTACCAACAATTGGAGATTCTGGACGTAATAAAGGAACAGATTGTCTCATCATGTTTGATCCCATTAATGCTCTGTTAGCATCGTCATGTTCTAAAAAAGGAATAAGTGATGCAGAAATTGATGCAATTTGATTAGGTGCTACGTCAGTGTAGTTAACATCAGAAGGATCTATAACNGGATAATCTGCTTCTTGTCTTGCAATAACCTTTTCTGAAAGAATTTTACCATCCTTATCTTTTGGGATATTTGCTTGGGCAATTAACATACCTTCTTCTTCTTCAGCACTTAAATATTTATGATTTTTTAAATCTACAACTCCGTTTTCTACTTTTCTGTATGGAGTTTCTATAAAACCTAGATTATTAACTTTTGCAAAAACACCAAGAGAGGAAATTAAACCAATATTAGGACCTTCAGGGGTCTCAATTGGACATAACCTTCCATAATGTGTGTAATGTACATCTCTTACTTCGAAACCAGCTCTTTCTCTTGAAAGTCCTCCAGGACCTAAAGCAGATAATCTTCTTTTGTGAGTTATCTCTGCTAACGGATTAGTTTGATCCATAAATTGTGATAACTGGTTGGTTCCAAAAAATGAATTAATAACAGATGACAAAGTCTTAGCATTAATCAAATCAATAGGCGTAAAAACTTCGTTATCTCTAACATTCATTCTTTCTCTAATGGTTCTAGCCATTCTTGAAAGACCAACTCCAAATTGAGATGATAATTGTTCTCCTACTGTTCTAACTCTTCTATTAGAAAGGTGGTCAATATCATCAATTTCAGCTTTAGAATTGATTAATTCAATTAAATATTTTATGATAGTTATAATATCTTCTTTAGTTAAAACTAGCATCTCCATATCAATATCAAGACCTAATTTTTTATTCATTCTATATCTACCAACTTCACCCAAATTATATCTTTGATCAGAGAAAAATAATTTATCAATTATTCCTCTAGCTGTTTCCTCATCAGGTGGTTCAGCGTTTCTTAATTGTCTATAAATATGCTCAACTGCTTCCTTTTCAGAGTTAGTAGGATCTTTTTGAAGAGTATTATGAATTATTGCATAGTCAGAAAGTTGTCCATCAACTTTATGTAATAACACAGTTTGAGTATTAGTCGCTAATATCTCTTCTATATTATCTTTATCAATTATTGTCTCTCTGTCTAAAATTATCTCATTTCTTTCAATGGAAACAACTTCACCTGTATCTTCATCAACAAAATCTTCAAACCATGAATTTAAAACTCTGGCTGCTAGCTTTCTTCCTAAGCACTTTTTTAATCCAGATTTTGAAACTTTAATTTCTTCAGCTAAATCAAAAATTTCTAATATATCCTTGTCTCTTTCAAATCCAATAGCTCTTAAAAGAGTAGTTACAGGTAACTTTTTCTTTCTATCAATGTAAGCATACATCACACTATTAATATCTGTAGCAAATTCAATCCATGAACCTTTGAAAGGTATTACTCTTGCAGAATATAACTTTGTGCCATTAGCATGAAATGACTGACCAAAAAAGACACCAGGAGATCTATGTAACTGTGAAACAACTACCCTCTCGGCACCATTTATAATAAAAGTTCCGCTTGGTGTCATGTAAGGAATAACACCTAAGTATACATCTTGAACAATAGTTTCAAAATCTTCATGTTCTTCGTCAGTACAATAAAGTTTTAACCTCGCTTTTAAAGGAACACTATGTGTTAATCCTCTTTCAATACACTCTTGTATTGAATATCTAGGAGGATCTACAAAATAATCTAAAAATTCTAAAACGAATTGATTTCGAGAATCTGAAATTGGGAAATTTTCCATGAAGGTATTAAAAAGACCTTCATCGGTTCTTTCATCAGATTTTGTCTCTAGTTGAAAAAAATCGCTAAATGATTTTATTTGAATATCAAGAAAATCAGGATAATCAGGAATATCTGTAGCTGATGCAAAATTTAATCTATTAATAGTACTATACATTTAAAACAATTTAGGTTAAAGAACATAAAAAAATAGTGCAATGGGCAATGCCCAAAGCTCAAAACTTAAACTAAAGTTGAATTAATTATTTTAATTCAACTTCAGCACCAGCTTCTTCAAGTGATTTTTTAAAGCCTTCAGCTTCGTCTTTTGAAACTGCCTCTTTAATATTACTTGGAGCATTGTCAACTAATTCTTTAGCTTCTTTTAAACCTAAACCAGTTAATTCCTTAACAAGCTTAACTACAGCTAGTTTAGAACCACCTGCTGCGTTTAAAACAACATCAAATTCTGTTTTTTCTTCAGCTGCTTCAGCGTCTCCACCTGCTGCTGGACCTGCTACAGCTACTGCTGCTGCTGCTGGTTCAATTCCGTATTCGTCTTTTAAGATATCAGCTAACTCATTAACTTCTTTTACCGTTAGGTTAACTAATTGTTCTGCAAAATCTTTTAAATCTGCCATTTTTTAAATATTTATTATTGTTATTATTAATTTTCGTTTTTTTCTGAAAGTGTTTTTAATACTCCCGATAATATTGATCCACTTGACTGTAAAGCGGATATAACATTTTTAGCTGGTGATTGTAAAATTGTAATTACTTCACCAATTAATTCTTCTTTAGACTTAATATTAGCTAAAAATTCAACCTGATCATCGCCAATATAAATTGAATCTTCAATTGAAGCTCCTTTAAGTAAAGGTTTATCAGATTTTTTTCTAAATTGTTTTATCAATTTAGCAGGTGTATTCCCAACTTCGGAATACATTAAAGCTGTATTACCAACTAACACATCATTTAAATTTCCAAAGTCTCTTTCAGAGGATTCCATTGCTTTTGACAGCAAAGTGTTTTTAACAACTGAAAGTTTAATACCTGCTTTAAAACATGCTCTTCTTAATTTACTTGTTTCATTAGCATTTAGACCGGAAACATCTGTCATGTAAACATTGGTGTTTTCTGCTAAATCAGCAGTCAACTTTTTTATCACATTAGATTTTTCTTCTCTTGTCATTTTATTTTATTTTACTAAATATTAGTATCAATATTAATTCCTGGACTCATAGTACTAGACATAGAAATACTTTTAACATAAGTTCCTTTTGAAGAACTCGGCTTGAGCTTAATTATATTTTGAATAAGTTCAAGAGAATTTCCATAAATTTTATCAGCGTCAAAAGAAGTTTTACCAATTGAAGCATGAATGATACCAGTTTTGTCAACCTTAAAATCAATTTTACCAGATTTTACATCATTAACTGCTTTGGCAATATCCATTGTTACAGTACCTGTTTTTGGATTTGGCATTAAACCTCTAGGACCCAATACTCTTCCTAAAGGACCTAATTTACCCATAACACTTGGCATTGTAATAATTACATCTACATTAGTCCAACCATCTTTTATTTTTTGAAGGTATTCATCTAAACCAACAAAATCAGCACCAGCGTCTTGGGCTTCTTTCTCTTTATCAGGCGTTACCAAAGCTAGAACTTTAATATCTTTTCCTGTACCGTGAGGAAGAGTAACAATCCCTCTAACATTTTGATCAGCTTTTCTAGGATCTACTCCTAATCTTACTGCCAAATCAATAGATGAATCGAAATTAACATTGGAAATTTCTTTTATAACAGAAGAAGCTTCTTCAAGAGAATATGTTTTTGAATTATCATATTTTGATAGAGCGTCTTTACGTTTTTTTGTAATTTTTGTCATAATCTTATTTTATTAAAAATTAAAAAGGAGCTTGACCTTTGACTTTAATACCCATCGATCTTGCTGTACCAGCTATCATTTTCATAGCAGATTCAACAGTAAAAGCATTTAAGTCAACCATTTTATCTTCGGAAATTGCTTTAACTTGATCCCAAGATACCGTAGCAACTTTACTACGATTTGGTTCTCCAGATCCCTTTTTAATTTTAGCTGCTTCCAAAAGCTGAACGGCTGCTGGTGGAGTTTTAACAACAAATTCAAAAGATTTGTCCTTGAAAACTGTAATTGCTACAGGCAAAATTTTTCCGGGTTTATCTTGAGTTCTTGAGTTAAATTGCTTACAAAATTCCATAATATTAACACCAGCTGCTCCTAAAGCAGGACCAACAGGTGGTGATGGATTTGCAGCACCTCCTCTAATTTGTAATTTTAGTACTTTGTGTATTTCTTTAGCCATTATTAATATTTATTATCTCTTAAACAATTGGAAGCTATCTAAGAAATGATTTATATGTAACATTTATATTTTCTCAACTTGCATGTAAGAAAGTTCAAGTGGAGTTTTTCTGCCGAAAATCTTCACCATTACTTCTAACTTTCTTTTTTCTTGATTTACTTTTTCAATAGTTCCATTGAAACCGTTGAAAGGTCCATCAATTACTTTAATATTTTCACCGATTTCAAATGGAATCGATACACTTTCACTTTCAGTTGACAATTCATCAACCTTACCTAACATTCTATTAACTTCAGCAGTTCTTAATGGAATTGGATCGCCGCCTTTTGTTTCTCCTAAAAAACCAATTACGTTGGGAAGTGCCTTGATAATGTGAGGAATTTCACCAGTTAAATTAGCTTTAATCATTATGTAACCTGGAAAATAGACTTTTTCTTTATTTATTTTTTTTCCCTTTCTAATTTGAACAACTTTTTGAGTTGGCACTAATATATCCTCTACAAAATCTTTAAATCCTAAACGGTTTATTTCAGAATCCATGTAATCACGAATTTTGTTTTCTTGACCACTAACTGCCCTTACAACATACCACTTTTTTAAATCGACAATTTCTTCAGACATAATTTAATTTATAAAATCAAAATAAAATTTAATAATTTGTGATAAAACACTATCAGCGGCCCAGATTAGAGCTGCAAATATTATGGAAAATAAAAGCACAACAACTGTAAGATTTGATAGTTCGGGTAGAGCAGTCCATGAAACATGTTCCTTTAACTCTGAAAAAGACTCCTTTATATATGAAACTATATTCATAACTCTTAATTTGCACGGGTTGAGAGGCTCGAACTCCCGACACCTGGTTTTGGAGACCAGTGCTCTACCAACTGAGCTAAACCCGTCTCTCCGTTAATGGTGTAAATTAAACACCAAAGATTTATAGCCACAAAAGGCATCCACTTTATGTAGATACCTTTTACGGATTAATTAATATTATATTATAAAATTTTAGTAACCTGACCAGCACCTACAGTTCTACCACCTTCTCTAATAGCGAATCTTAATCCAACACTACAAGCAATAGGAGAAATAAGCTCAACAGTAATAGTTAAGTTATCTCCAGGCATTACCATTTCTACTCCTTTAGGAAGAACAATATTTCCAGTTACGTCAGTTGTTCTTACATAAAATTGTGGTCTATAGTTATTATGAAATGGAGTGTGTCTTCCACCCTCTTCTTTCTTTAATATATATACTTCAGCTTCAAATTTAGCATGTGGTTTAACTGAACCTGGTTTACAAATAACCATTCCTCTTGAAATATCTGTTTTTTCAACACCTCTCAATAAGATTCCAACGTTATCACCAGCTTCACCTCTATCTAGAATTTTTCTAAACATTTCAACTCCAGTAACGGTAGAAGTTAATTTCTCAGCACCCATTCCAATGATGTCAACAGCATCTCCAGTGTTAGCTACACCAGTTTCAATTCTTCCTGTTGCAACAGTTCCTCTACCTGTAATAGAAAANACATCTTCAACTGGCATCAAGAAATCTTTATCNACCTCTCTTGTTGGAAGTTCNATCCAAGAATCAACTGATTCCATTANATTCATAACAGTATCAACCCACTTTTGTTCTCCATTAAGAGCTCCAAGTGCAGAACCTAAAATNACTGGTCCATTATCACCATCATATTCATAGAAGTTTAATAAATCTCTAACTTCCATNTCAACAAGTTCTAATAATTCTTCATCATCAACTTGATCAGCCTTGTTTAAGAAAACTACTATTCTTGGAATACCAACCTGTCTTCCTAAAAGTATATGCTCTCTAGTTTGTGGCATTGGTCCGTCAGAAGCTGCAACTACAAGAATTGCACCATCCATTTGAGCGGCACCTGTTACCATGTTTTTAACATAATCCGCGTGACCAGGACAGTCAACGTGCGCATAGTGACGATTTGCTGTTTGGTACTCAACGTGAGAAGTGTTAATTGTTATCCCTCTTTCTTTTTCTTCAGGAGCGTTGTCAATTTGGTCAAAGCTTCTTACTTCAGATAATCCTGCNTCAGCTAATACTTTTGTAATAGCAGCAGTTAGGGTAGTTTTTCCGTGATCTACGTGTCCNATTGTCCCNATATTTAAATGGGGTTTCGAACGATCAAATGTTTCCTTAGCCATATGATATATTGTTTTATTACTTTTAAAATGCGTGCAAATATATAAATTTTATCTTAAAATATTAAATGTTTTGATTTTTTTTTCGTATTAAAAATGTAAAGTCAAATAGAAATTATTTTGAATTATAAAAAATTAAGTTAATTCTGTTTTTTTACAATAAATAATCCTGAATTAATATCACTAATAATTATGTTTTCACTTTTGAAATAAGGATACACACTCCATGCTCCATTAAAAGCCTCACTATTACCTTTTTTACCACTATGATCTCCTCCAGGATCTTGATTTTTTATAGCTGTTAATTTTGGTAAGCCATGATCGTGATCGCTATGATCATGAAACGTATTAAAAAACCCTAACTCGGATATACTTTTTTGATCAATATTTAAAACATCCAAAACCCTAAGTCCAGCTGTATAACTTGCAAGAAAAAATTCCGTTCCATTTACATACCCATTATGATCGATAGCTTTTGTTTCTGCTTCATAATTGTGGTGCAAAACTGGGTTGTCTAAATCAGTTAAATTTATAACTATAGTTCTAGTTTTGGCATCAATTTTTAATTCGTAATCTGAATCTAACTCATCTAATTCATCACCTAGCAAAGCATACTTATGATCGTTGGTAAGCCATGATTGATGAGTGTATTGATGATCATAAAAGAAAGTACTTATAAGATTTGGTTCAGATTTATTTGTAACATCAACAAAAACTACTCTGTCCTCATTGCTCCCAATGTAAATTTCTTTACCAAAATGGTCTTGATCCGGACCTTTGTAGTTTACAATTTGAGCATCATGACTGTAACCAAACTGAGAACCCTCAAGTTCCAATTTTGGAGCTATTGGATCGGACAAATTAAAAGCATAAATTCCTTTAGTTCCTGCACCTGCAATGTAAGCGTATCCAGTGTCTTCGTTAATTGCAATATTATGAGCATTTCCAAATGAATTATCNATAAAATCAGCAGAGAAAATTTGCTCTGATTCAACTCCTCTTAACTTTGATAAGTTAAATACTTGCAAACCATGATCTNGGGCTTCACTAACAATGTAAACATAATCATTGTAAACCTTCATATCTCTCCAGGAACTATCAACNGTTGAGGTTGGAAGTTTACCAAGATAAATAGGAGATGTAGAATCAGTAATATCTATAAAAGCAGTACCATTATTAACTCCCATAATTGCATATTCTCTTCCNGTTGTAGAATCGGTCCAGCCCCAACAATCATTACCAGCCTCTGCATCCATTTCCTCCAAAGTTATGCGTCCCATTAAGTCATAATTACGACAGGAATATTCATAGTCAGTACCAGGAATTTTAGCATAACCATCAATACAAGTTGCTAATGGAGAATCAATAACCTTACTATCATCGTAATCTTCATACTGGCAAGAAGATATTAATATTAAACACAGAATTAATATGTAATTTTTCATTATATAAATTTAATAAATTTAATTCAAGGTTAATCTTACAAATTTTATACCAGAAAACTTTATGTTTGCAAAAAAATATTTCTTAAATCTTTATTGATTTTAAAGAAAAAAAACAAAATCCAAAGCAGCTATTTCTGCT
>JGI24928J39210_1000004_pt1 | contig 72927 bp, 52 predicted proteins | sample AOAMet2_C43A7_35_2_FD_39210 | JGI IMG/M metagenome (IMG submission 39210) | reverse complement strand
TATATTGCTACCGATAATGATGACAATGGTAGGAACTTGCAACAAGAGTTAATTAGACGTTTTGGCGCAGAGAAGTGTAAAATAGTCGATTTAAGACCGTTTAAGGATGCTAATGAGGTATTAGTCAAGGAAGGTGTAGAAAGTCTCCGTAATCGCCTTAAAACGGCTGAAGCGCCCAAAGTAGAGGGTATCTTTGACGTTGATGATGTTGTTGACTCTATGATGGATGGTTTTGAGAACGGTCAAGAAAGAGGTTCAAGTACATACATTCCTCACGTAGATAAGGCTTGGACTTGGAGAATGGGAGAGGTTAATATATGGACAGGATATCAGAATGAAGGAAAGTCTTTGTTATTGAATCAACTTGCTACTGTTAAGGCGTTTCATGATGGCTGGAAGTTTGGAGTGTTCAGTCCTGAGAATATGCCGATGAAAGACTTCTTTAATGACATTGTAGAGATGTATATTGGTAAGAGTGCTGACCCATACTACAAGAATAATCAGATGACTAAAGATGAGTATTATGAGGCAATTGAGTTTGTAAAGAAGCACTTCTTCTTAATATACCCAAGAAAGAACTTTAACTTGGACTCTATATTTGATAGAGCAAAGTTTCTTGTTAAGACAAAAGGCATACGTTCTCTTATCATTGACCCATACAATACGGTACAGCACAAGATGTACAAGGGCGAGCGTGAGGATTTGTATATAAGTCGATTCATGAGTGAGTTAAAGAGATTTGCCATTGAGAATCATATATCTGTAAATTTAGTGGCGCATCAAGTTACACCACAGAAAGATGAAAGTGGCAGGTATTACAAGCCTGATGTGAACAGAATAAAGGGTGGCGGTACGTTTTCAGACAAGGCAGATAATGTGATGTTTGTATGGAGACCTAATCGTGCTTTGGATTTCTCAGATACAAGCGTTATCTTTGGTTCACAAAAGATTAAGAAACAAAAGCTAGTTGGTATTCCGCAGGATGTGGAGGGTATCAATTTTAACATAAGAGAACAAAGGTATTACTTTGATGGGTACACTCCCTTTAAAGATATAGATGTTCAAAGATGCGGAAAAAAGCAAGAGTAGATGCAAACCAAAAAGAAGTAGTAAAACAATTAAGAGATTTAGGCGTTTCAGTCTTACATACCCATCAGTTGGGTAGAGGTGCGCCAGACTTAGTACTAGGTTACAGGAATAGTAATTATATGATTGAGTTGAAAGACGGAAATAAAACAAAGAGTCAACAGAGGTTAACACCTGATGAGGTAAAATTTCAAGAGAGTTGGAATGGTAATTACGCTGTTTGCAATTCGATTGAGCAAATATTAACTTTAATAGATTATGTTGACGAAGGAAGAGTTGTTAGAAAAACTAGCAAATAAATATGATGACTGGTATAATATGGCTATGTCTTTTGACATTTCAAGTGAACAGGCAAAGGAACTTGTTCAGGAGATGTTTGTTAGGATTTTTGACTACGTTAAAGAGCCTCAAAAGATTATGTATAATGATACTGAGGTCAACACCTTTTATATTTACATTACGTTAAGAAATTTATATTATGCGAACACACACACAAGTTGTAAGAAAAATCCAATCGTATTTTCGACAGATAAGATTACGGATGATAATTTTGAGGGAATGTATGAAGATAGCTTGGATTCTATCGAAGAAAAGCAAAAAGAAGAAGCGTTATTTAAGAGAGTTGAAACTCTGGTTGAAGATTGGTATTGGTACGACAAAGGTATCTTTAATCTTTACTATCATAGGGGTATGTCTATGAGGGATATTTCCAGAGAAACAAAGATAAGTTTAAGTAGTATATTTAATACATTGAAGAATGCCAAAGAAGTCATCAGAAAAGAAATCACAAGAAATTAAGTCAACAGGACTTGGAGACACCGTAGAGAAGGTTTTTCGCAAGACTGGCATTGATAAGGTTGCTAAGGCTGTATTGGGAGACGATTGCGGTTGCGACAAGAGACAGGAACTATTAAATGACCTCTTCCCTTACAAGAAGTACAATGCCCCTACTGATGAAGAATTGGATGTTATAGAGTGGTTGTTTACCGATGCTAAGAATACAATTAGCGGAAGCATGGTAAAAGAAGTGTACTCTGTTTACAACAGGATATTCAATGATAAAATAAGACCTACAAATTGCAGCAGTTGCTTCAAGCCTGTAAAGCAGAAACTCCTAAAAATACACAATGAGTTTAATAAGTAATACCTTTAAGGTAGATTTAAGCAGGGGTGAACAGATAGAACACATGGTTCTTGATATGGTAAGACCTAAGTACCCTAAAGCCTACAAAATGGAGGGATACTTTAAGGATTACGATATATATGTTCCTGAAATAAATAAAAGCATAGAGGTTAAGTCGGATGAGAAATCCAAGTACACTAATAACATTGTTGTTGAGGTTGAATTCAATGGTAAACCTTCGGCACTATCAACATCCAAAGCTGATTATTGGGTTTGGCACGATGGTTATTATTTTACTTGGTTCACTATTGACCTTATAAAAAAGTGTATTAAAGACAATATGATACCGCTAAGAACCTTTACTAGCAAGGGGGATACTAAATCTAAAAAGGCTTATTTAGTTAAAAAAGATGTGTTGTATAAATATGCTATAAAACAAAGTGAAGTCAATATATTACTTTAGTATGCCACTAATTAAACCAAAGAAATACGAGAAGCAGAAGGATTTTGTAGTGCGTTGCATAGGCAATGCTAAGATGGCTTCTAAATACAAAGATACCGACAAGAGAATGGCGGTATGTTACACTATATGGAAAGATAACTTTAATCCAAAAAAATAGTTGTATATATAAAAAATAGTATTATATTTGCTATGTCTTTTACGGACACAATAAGTTTTTTCGGTTTACATTTTTATTGTTAAAAGGGGGTCTTAATTGACCCTCTTTTTTTTGTTTATATTTTGTTAATTACTAAATAGTTTGTATATTTGTTTCAAATAATAAGCAAATGGACAAGTTGTTAAGATTTATATTATCCCCCTTAAACTTACTGAAGTTAGTATTTGTAATCATTCTAGTGTTCATATTCTGGATGCTTGAGAGTACTCTAATGATACTACACTATGTTCTTGACACACCCTTGAGATGGGCTTTAAATAAGATAGAGAAGTTAATTAAGTTACTAATAAAACAATTGAAATGAGTAAAACAAATGAGTTATTTCAGAAGATGAGAGAGCGAGGTTCTCTTAACTCTGAGCAGATAGATAGAATGGAAAGAAGCTACCAAGAAGAAATGGAACTTGCCGAGTGGAAGTATTCAGAAGAAGGTAAGAAGAACAGAGAAGAAATTAGATACACGTTAAACAAAGTGTTTGAGGAATTTCATCCAATGCAATTTATAGCACCAGAACTAGCTAAAAGAAGAATAGATGAGTAATCAGATAGTTACACTAGACGGAAAGTTTTGGGATAAAGATTCTATTCTAAAACAAATGGAAGATAGCGATGAGTTCTACTATGAGTACTTAGGCAAGAACGCCTTGAGTAGTAGTAGTGTGAAACTCTTAAACAAATCACCTAAAGCATACGCTAAGTCGTTGAGGTTTGCTAACAAGCGAACAAGTGCTATGACTACTGGATGGCTTTTACACTTGGCAGTATTTGAGCCTGAGAAGTTTGGACATCTTAATTGGATAGATGCCAGTACAAGAAACACTAAGCTATATAAGGAGGCATTTGCCGACAATCCAATGACGTTCCTCAGGAAAGAGTACGAAGAAACAATGAGGCTATCGGATGCTGTTTATAATAACAATGACGCTGCTCAGTTAATCGAAGGATTGGAATATGAGAAACCAGCTATCGGAAACATTATGTTCCTTCCTTTTAGAGGTAAAGCTGATGCGCTCAATGTTGGTAGAGCTATTGTTGACCTTAAAACAACAACAGGTCTTTCGGAAGGTAGCTTTCCTTACAACTGCAAGAAGTATGGTTACGCAAGTCAAGTATTTATTTATTGCAATTTATTTGGCATAGATTATAAAGATTTTGTATTTTTATGCGTAGATAAGGAAACTAAGGACATCGGTATCTATAATGTGAGCGAAGAGTTTTATTATGAAGGAGAACGATTAGTTGATAATGCGGTTAGCGTGTTTAACACTTGGTTTTCTGATGAGCCAAAGAATATAGACCAATATACTATAAAAGGAATATTATGACAATTAGACTAGAAAATAGAGTTAAAAACATAAACTTTAGAGTTAAACCATCGGAGCTTGAGCTTCTAAACAAACGAGCATCAGAATGTGGAATGAGACTGTCTGATTTTATTAGAAAACAAATATTATGACTAATGAGAAAAAAGAAGCTAACACAAGAACAGCGCATAACCGCTTTAGAGAAGGCACTAACCAATGTTTACATAATGGTTCAGGCTTTGATTAAAGAGGATGTAAATAAAGATAAAGATGGGGTATCAACAAGCTAAAGAAGAGTGCCGAGAGGATGTACTGCTCTCACTAAGAGAGGGAATGTTGCTTCTACAAGAAGTTAAGTTCTTAATAGAGTACTTTAAAGATACAGAGCAGTATGAGTGCATACAAGGTGCTATGGAGGCTTATAATGAATATAAAAAAGAATTAGATGGAATTGGAGATAGAATATCTTAAAAGATTAGTAGAGGAAAAGACTGGTGTTAATATGGGTGTTAAGACCAGAAAGAGAGAGGTTATTTTTGCAAGAAGAATGTATTATAAATTGTTTAGGGAGTTTTACAAGAAAACGTCTCTTCACTCAATAGGACAGACATTACCCTTAAAACAGAATCATGCTACTGTATTGCATCAGATAAATGAATTTGAAATAGACTACGCCCAAGACAAGTTGTTCAGGAAGAAGTTTGATTCAATACGTAATGAATTTTGCGGTCTTGCAGGAGAGCCAGAGATTGATTTTGAGGAAGAGAACATGAGGCTTAAACTAGAGGTGTCTGATTTAAAGAAGGACATTGAGAAGCTGAAAGATGATTTGAAGGAAGCTATATCTAATAAAATACAACCGAGAAACCAACAGACAAAGGTTTATTATGCCTCTGAAGGAATAAGCGGTTCAATATACTAATAAGACATGAAACTAAGTAAGAAAACATTTGTAAGGGCGTATGCCTACTTTAAAGACCAATTAGATTTGGCACAACAAAAAGAGGATAACGATGATATGATTATGTATTACAATCAACAGATTGATACATTGATGACTAGGTATTACTCCCAGTAAATCAGGCACTTAAACACTTCGGTATGAACTTTATTATTTAAATATGCCAAGACCAAAGAAGAGAAGTCTAATATCAGACGAGAAGAAAGCTGAATTAGGAATACCGATTAAGCCAAAGCCAGAACCAAAAGAGACCAAACCGCACGTTCCATATTCAGATGGGCGTAGAAACAACGGTGCGATAAAGGGAGTGTCCAGAGGACAAGGGAGAAAGCCTAAAGCCAAAGAGGCAGACATAAAGAACTTTGCGCTAGGTTCGATGAAGAGAGCCTTTGGAAGCGAGAAGAAAGCTTGGGAGGCACTTGCTGAGATGAGTAAGGATTCCTTTGCACACTTACGCTTACTGTGGGAATACAAGTATGGTAAACCAAAAGAGCAGAAGGATATTAACGTGAAGCAAGAGGTAAACATTCCTGTGATATCTTTCTTGCAACCAGAAGATATTATTGATATTGAAGCAACAGAGATAAAGGATGAGGAAAGTAAATCTTAATCCTAAGTACAATCCTCTGTTCAGAGACCCGAGTAGGTACTTTGTAATTACAGGTGGTAGGGGGAGTGGTAAGTCTTTTGGCGTAAATACATTCTTGGTGCTTCTAACATACGAGACGGGGCATCGCATACTGTTTACTCGATATACAATGACTTCGGCATCTATGTCTATTATACCAGAGTTCTTGGAGAAACTTGAACTGATGGGTATAGCAGAGAACTTTACCGTTACAAAGAATGAGATTATAAATAACCTAACAGGAAGCAGCATTCTGTTTAGTGGTATTAAGACTGCGAGTGGAGACCAAACAGCCAAGCTCAAGTCTATTCAAGGCGTTACGACATTTGTCTTGGATGAAGCGGAGGAACTTACAGACGAGGAATCGTTTGAAAAGATAGACTACTCTGTTCGTGCCACTGGGAAGCAGAATCGCTGTATCCTCATTCTAAACCCCACAACTAAACAGCATTGGATATATGAGAGGTTTTTTGAGAATAGAGGCATTACAGACGGTTACAATGGCGTTAAAGAGAACGTAAGCTACATACACACAACCTACCTTGATAACAAGCAACACTTATCTCCATCTTTTGTAGAGCAAGTGGAGGTTATGCAAAAGCGTAGACCAGAGAAGTATAAGCACCAGATATTAGGAGGATGGCTTGAGAAAGCAGAAGGAGTTGTGTTTACTCATTGGGAGATTGGCGATTTCAATAACGAGTATGATACGATATTTGGACTTGATTTCGGATTTTCGGTAGATGCTTCAGTATTAACTGAAATTGCGGTAGATAAGATTAGAAAGACTATCTGGATAAAAGAACACTTCTACAAGGCTGGCTTGTCTACATCTAATATATTTGAGATGTGTAGGAGATTTGCTGGCACTAACTTAATAGTATGCGACAATAGTGAGCCTCGACTCATATCAGAGTTAAAGACTAAAGGACTTAAAAACATTACGCCAACTATTAAAAAGAAAGGTAGCATCTTATCAGGCATCGCTCTTATGCAAGACTACAATATAATAATCGATAAGGACTCTGTGAATTTAATACGAGAGTTTAACAATTATGCTTGGAAGCTGAAGGGTAGCATACCAAGAGATTCTTGGAATCATGGCATTGACGCAAGTCGCTATGCAATTCAATACGCCCTTGAACGTACTGTGCCTAAAGGAATGTATGTGCTGCGTTAACCATAAGGTATACTGCATACCAAATCATTATAGTTACCACACATATAATTGTCCACGCTATTCTTTTCATTCTTGCTCTATTATAGGTTCAACTGATATTATACCCTGCCTGTCAAACTTAACCACAACTTCATTACAACCATTGTCTAAACAGGAGCGTAGGTACTTATTAAATTGCCTCATTGTCATTTTCTACCTCTTTTTGTAAGTTAGCTAACGCTCTCCAAGCTACTTTAGCGGAGTGTCTGATGCCATCGGTATCAACAGTACCTGCTTCAAGTAAGTGCCGAGTAAGAGCGTCTAATTCGTCTCCTGACTTGCTTCTATCCCACGCCAGAGGTTTGTCTGGATTGTGTTGTTGTTGTCCAACGTAAGAACACTTTGCGATTTCTCGAATTGCATCGGGAAAATAATTTAACACTCCTGTAAAGATTGGTGTCTCCTTCCTTGTGAATTTAATAGGGGTTTCTTCCTCTGACAATTCAATACCCCCCTGTGGCAATTCAATACCCTGTTGTTCTTGGGGTACGATTTCGATATCCCCTTCTTCGTTCCATTTATACATATATTTGCCTTTAAATATCATTATACAAAGATAGTAAATATTTTACAAATACTTAACATTGGCTTAACATTGGGTAACATTAGGCTTCGTATGTTTGCATCGAACATTAAAATAAATACAAATGAGAATAATAGAAACAGAAGCATACACATTTAATGAATTGTCAGATGATGCACAAGAAAATGCAGTTAATAACCTTCGTGAAATAAATGTAGAGCATGATTGGTGGGATTGCACATATGAAACATTCAGAGAATTAGGAATACGCATTGAGCATTTTGACTTGGGAAGAAGAAGTGAAATTGGCATTGACCTTATCGAAACGCATCATGAAGTAGCCATAAATATCATTGGTACATTTGGAGAAAATGGCTTGAAGGCAAATGCAGAATACTTCATTGAACAAAGGGATAAATTGGTTAAGGAATTAGGCGAAGGAAACGAAATGTCTGGTTATTCTGTAAAGGAATGTAATGAAGTTGAGTTTGATGAAAGAATGGAAACTATTGAAGGGTATTATTTGAAACAAATAAAAAGAGATGCTCTACATTGGTTAAGGGGGGAATTTGAGTATTTATTGTCTGATGAAAGTATCATTGAAACAATAGAAGCAAATGAATACGAATTTACAAAAGAAGGTAAACTAATATAAATAAATATAAAATGAATAACGAAGTATTAACAACATTAGAGAACTGCAAAGATTATATTGAGCAAATAAAAGACGATGCACTTGCAAAGTATTTGATTAAGGAAATTGAAAGGGTTATGTTAAATGAAATACAGGGGTACGAACAATACACTCCTTCATTTGCACAGGTAATAAAATTCTATAAAGAAACTACCTTTGAGCAACATAATGACTTTTTAAATATCATATACGATAAATTGACGTTCTTTGATGGCAAAACAAGTTATGAAGTAGATGATGAGTACATAATCGGTACAAATGGCACATTCCACCAAATAAACATTAAGTAAGGATAATCATTAACGCAAGGATAATCATTGCATACAAGGATAATCATTGCATATAAATTAACACATAAATAAATACAGATGAAAATATATAAGTATTATGTTTGGATTGGAGGAGTAGCTAATATATTCGACAATATGTTAGATGCTGAAATAGAAAAGATAAAATGGAATGAAAAAGGATATAATGATGTTAAAATAGAAATAAATGAAAGCTAATGAATATAAAAAGGCTTGTCAAGCATGTTGGCACAATAACCATAAGGATAACTTCTTATGTGAAAATTGTGGATTTGATTTTGACTTACAAATAGATATAAATGATTTTGGTTTACCAGAAATAAAAATAAAATAAATTATGATTGAATTAGGTTGTGCAATGTTTTTTCTTGGCGTATTTTTATACTTGACAGGAAAGTAAATTTAATAGATGAGCAATTCAATATATGTGTAATTGCATAGGTATGTAATTTCATAGGTATGTAATTGCATAGGTAGTAATTGCATAGGGCAATTGTATTCGGTTGCCCTGTTGCCCTTATTTAGACTGGATATGGATAAGCACCCATATTTGGATATGTGCCGAAATTATTGTAGTATTCGCACGCATGTTCATATAGTATATAAGCAAATAAACGCTTAACAATTACTTAACAATTTCTTAACATTGGCTTAACATTGGAAACAAAAAAACGTTGCATATTTGTACTAACAAAAACAAATAATAACATAAATTTACAAACATTATGACAGTACACGAAACACAACTTGGAAACTCAATTTTTTACATAAACAAAACAAGAGAGGGTTCTTACAACTACAATAGATATAATAGTAGGATTAATAGACATTATCATTACGACAATCCTCTTGACTATTACAAAGCACTACAAAAAGCAAAAAAGATTTACTTATAAATAATCAGGGGAATCAATCCCCCTATAAAAAAAACAACATGAAAACAAACAACACAAACAACAGAACACAAAAAACGATTGAAACATTCGCTTTAATCATTGCAACAATTTACAGTATTGCAACCGTTATTGGGGTGGGGTATATTCTACTTAACATTGACAAAGTATCATTCAATTTCTAATAACATGAATACACTCGACAAACTAACAAGAAAAGCGGTTCACCTACTTTTATACATCGTACCGTTATACTTAGCCCTTCGCATTATATTAACACAATAAAACAAAACAAAGATGAAAACAGTGTTTAAAAACTACGATTGTGTGCATACATTTGCACAAAGAACAACAAAAACAGGACGTACCTCAAATAACAATATATTTTTTGAGGGGGATAAAATATATTCGTATGGATATCATTATGAGCTTGGGCGTTTCTTAGATGACAAAACTATATTGATAAACGATAAAGGATATTCAAATAGCACCGCCAAACATATAAGTTTGTTAATTGGTGCAACCTCCCAATATAAACAATACTACAAAACAAAAACAGACATACATTTAGTGCATGGTCAAATAATGTACCTAAAAAAGAAACTAGCAAAAGCTAGAAAACCTCAAATGTATATTAGTCAAATTTATAGTTTGTGGAATTCCTTTAACGAATATATAAACGAGCGCAAAAGAAACGAATTAAGAAAATACAAAGAGTACAAAGAGCTCCTATTGTTCGTTGATTCGTTGCAAGAGGAAACGAGCATAGAAGATTTGCGCAATTGGGCAAAAGAAGAAGAAAATAAGAAACGAGAAAAGCAAAAAAAGGAATTAACCAAAAGCCTTGCTAAATTTAGAGCATACGAAAAAGACTATTTTCATATAGGCAATAACGATTATTTGAGGTTATCTAAATGCGCTAAATTCGTTGAAACTTCGCAAGGGGTAAAGATAGATGCTGAAGAGGCAAAGCGTTATTTAAAGCTACTTAAAAGTGGTGCAATAATGCGAGGCGCAAAGATAGGAAATTACACTACAATATCTTTTGACAAACTTCTCCGAATTGGTTGCCACAATATAAGCAAAGAAGAAGTAGAATATATTGACGACCACTTGAGATACTTAAACGAGATAAAACAATTGACGCCACTAACATAAAATAATTAATATGAAAACATACGAAAATACACAAATAAACAATTTAGTTTATCCCTGTAATGTATATGGATACAATGTACAATTTACTGACGGATACGGAAACAAAACGAAGTACCTGAAAATAGATGCTAAACAATTGGAACAAATAAAAAACATACTAACAAGATGAAACCAAAACTATATACACAAAGAAACGAGTTGACAAAATACGCATTATGTTGTGGATACGCCCAAACAAGGAACAACAAAACATTGACGTTTATACATGGGGTTTATAAAGTAGCGTCATTATATGAAGTGAAGTATTTTGATACATTAAAACAGGCAAGAAAATATCTATATACAGGTAAAATTAATTAATCATGAATAGGAATATATTTGAAAATAACTTACGAATAATTAAACAAAGCAAGACAAATCCAACCAAAGAAATAAACCATCTAAACGATAAGGACTTTATTAAGTGGTTGAATAACAACGGTTTGATTAAGTGGTTGAAATAAAAATAGTAGTAAAAGTAGAGTTTTTTTAGTTTGTTTTGTTTAAGAGGGTTGCATCATGCAGCCCTTTTTTTGTACCCATACCAAAAGAATTAACAATAAATTAACACATATTATTTGTGTAGTTAGAAAATTATTTGTACCTTTATAGGTAGGGACTCTCTCTAGTGTCCACCACTCATACCTTATATACCCACTCTCTACCTACTTAACCATTTCCACCTGACATCAATGAATTCAATAGGTATGAATTTAATAGGTGGTATAACATCTATTATTGTGCAATAGAATCGCCCTACAATTCAATACCCATACTTGTGAATTTAATAGGGTATTCGTATATTAGCTATGAATTTAATAGGTATGCCAAAAAGAAAGATAAAACCCATTCCATTGCATTTACAAGACACAGATAAAGCTCGTAAAGCTATCTCTTGGGCATTTAGAAGCTATTTAAGAGCATATCCCGTACCAAGTGGAGATATGTATCATATTGTAGTAGATAATGGCGTAAAGCGTCTTAAATCGCCTCAAACGTACAAAAAAGAAGAATTGACTGAAACTATATGGAACATTTACATAAAATACTACGACAACCATTTAGAAAAAGTAGGTTATGAATCATAACTGGTTACTCATGTTATTATATAATACATGTTATATTATTTACTTAGAGTGTATCATGTTAATATACTTTATAAAGCATAACCTTCTTAAAATGCATATTAAGATACGATACATGTTATTACTCTTTAAGATATATATTATATATATGTGCCATAAAGGCAGGTGCGTAATCAATAAGTACACTTAACAAAACAATTATTATTTAGATATGAAAACCATAGAATTAGAATTATCAGTTCCAACAGCCTTATCAGACATTACGCTTGGGCAATACCAACGATACATGAAAGTGATAGATGATAACGATGGTGATGACAATGCTGGTGAATTTATAACACTAAAGACTATTGAGATATTTTGTAACATCTCTCTAAAGGAAGTACTAAGCATTCCTGCTAAGGATGCCGATAGAGTTCTAACTATAATCAACAAGGCATTTGAAGAGAAGCCTAATCTGATAACTAGGTTTGACTTACTTGGCGTAGATATGGGATTTGAACCCAAGCTAGAGAACATTGCTCTTGGGGCGTATATAGACGTTGAAGATAATATATCTGATTGGCAAAGGATGCATAAAGCTATGGCAGCACTTTACAGACCTGTCAACTTTAGTCAAAAAGATAAATACACAGTAGCGCCCTATGACGCAAGCGAAGAGGTATCAAACCTTATGAAAGAGATGCCCTTAGATGTAGTAATGAGTGCAATGGTTTTTTTTTACGATTTAGGGAAGGAGTTGTTGATAGCTATCCCGAGCTATATACAGAACAATCTGACACAGGAGGAGACTTATCAGCTCAAGCAAACTTTGGCGCAAAATGGGGTTGGTATCAATCAATCTACGGACTTGCTGGAGGAGACATTCTCAAGTTTGATGCAGTTACCGAACTTCCAATATTCAAGTGCCTTAACTTCCTAACCTTTGATAAAGAGAAAAACGAAATAGAAGCAGCAATGATAAAGAAAGCATATAAGAGATGAGAGAGTTTTATGATTTAATGGACAAGATTTACACCTACCTAAACGGTAGTCCAAGTGTAACCACAGTAACCTTTGGCAATATATTCGATGTTGACTTAGCTAAACAAACGCTGTTCCCATTGGCGCACGTTAACGTACAGAACGTATCGTTTTCAGAACATACAATGACTTTCTCTATTCAGGTAATATGTATGGATATTGTAGACGCCTCTAAGGATGATAAACTAGCAACGGACTCAGTTCCGTACAAAGGGCTAGATAATAGGGCAGATGTGCTAAACACACAACTTACGGTAATCAATGGATTGCAAAGCTCACTTAGAAGAGGTGGTCTTAATGATGTAGACTACGTTCTAACATCAGATGCAACTGCCACGCTATTTGAAGATAGATTTGAGAATCTGCTTTCTGGATGGGCATTAGACTTATCCATTGAGATTCCCAATACAGATATGAGACTTATAAATTCAACAGGAGACGGTTGTAGGTAATGGATATTAGATTCAAAAATACAGAGGAATACATAAAATCATTTGCCGAGAGCAAACTGGTTCAGTATTTCCTTGAGTCGTATGAGACTGTAAGAAGCAGGGGATTTGGAGGAAGTTCTCAGGTTCGCTCTAGTGGTGCAGGTGGCGAGTCTTTGAATGTAAAAGTAGAAAACAAAGGTCTTGATATAAACTTATATGGCAATTCCTACCTAGAAGCTGTTGACGAAGGAACAGAACCGTTCTCACCTCCGCCAGAAGCTATAATAAATTGGTTGCAAACAAAGCCAGTTACACTTACAGACTTTAAGACGGGCGGAGAACTAGATAGAACTCCAGCCAACCTAAGAAGCGTTGCGTACAAAATAGGTGAAGCTATATCACTTAGAGGTATCGCACCAGCAAACTACATAAAAGAAGTTGTAGAAAAAGGGTTTGATGAGATATTAAATGGAATTTCAGAACCACTTCACGAGGATGTAGAAACTAAAATGGATATGATATTAACAAAAGCAGGTTATGTCAGGCAAGGAGATAACTGGGTATTGAAAACAAAATAGAAAACTATGGCAAATATATTATTACGTTCACCTCAGTACAAAACTGTGAGTAGTGGAGCTTCCGCAAAGCTAACTATAACTATTGATGGCACACTTAGATACACAATAATCAAAAACGCTATAAACAGTAGAGTTGTATTTGAAATATCAGAACTGTGTAGAGATTACATAGAACACTCTTTTACGCAATCTAACCCATCAGAAACAATAACCATTACCACACAAAGGTTTTCATATACTGAAGCTAATGGTGGAGGCACAGAAACTTCTTTAGACCCAACCCCAGTCACAGATATAGGATATGATGGATACGAATTGTTTACAGAAGGTGTAAACCCAACAATAAGCACATCACAAATACCACTACAATCTAATACGGATATTTACTTGCCACCAAGTACTGCTTCTTATATACCTGTGAATTATGGCGATGGTTCTTTTGAGACATCAGCAGCAGCAACAGACGGAACTAAATACTATATACCTAGCCCATCAGACCCACAATATACTTTTACAATACGCACAATATGCGACACAAAGTTTGGTTCATCTAAGATTACCTTTGTAAATAAATTCGGTGCGCTACAAGAAATGTACTTCTTCCATAAGTCCTCAGAAGAGATAACCACGACTAGCGAAAGCTACAAGAGAAATATATTTGACTACGCCAATACTAATTACAGTAGTACCGACCATCAGATGCAGAAATTTAATACTAATGCCACAAAGAAAACAACACTAAACACGCCTTTTGTTACAGAGCAATTTAATGAAGCAATAGAAGAGTTAATGCTTAGTGAGTATGTATGGCTAACTCAGGGAAGCGTAACTCATCCTGTTACACCATCTACAAAATCACTAAAATTCAAAACATCTGTAAACGACAAGTTAGTTCAATACACTATTGAATTCAACCACACTTCAAGTGTAATAAACAACGTTAGATAATGAATAAAGTTTTATTGTACATAAAGGATTCTGATGGCACTTTTCAAGAGGTTGACCTGTTTGGAGATGAAACTATAACCGTAACATCTAAGATACAAGATATACGAGATATAGCTAAAATATTTACCGACTTCTCTCAATCCTTTACGCTTCCAGCGTCAAAGAAGAACAATAAAATATTTAAGCACTTCTACAACTACAATATATCAGAAGGTGCATTTGATGCTAGAAAAAAGGTTGATGCGATAATAGATGTAAATTATATACCATTCAGGCAAGGAAAAGTGTTTCTGAATGGTGTTAAGATGAAGGATAACGTACCCATCTCATATAATGTTACGTTCTTCGGAAATACTGTTACACTAAAAGACTCTTTGGGTGATGACGAGTTAAGTCAGCTTAACTTTTCTCAATTTAATCATTCTTACGGTACGGATGAAGTTAGAGACGGTCTTACAACTGGTATTAACTTTAGCGGTAACACTACTTCCGTAATATACCCTTTAATAAGCCACACTAAAAGACTTTACTTTGACTCAAGAAATAGCGGAGGACACAGTCTTGATGGAAACCTTCATTGGCAAAGCACAGGAGGAGGAAGTAATAACTCAGATTTAGCTTTAGAATATACAGACCTCAAGCCAGCTATAAAGGCAAAAGAAATTATAAATGCCATCGAAGATAACCCAAAATACAACATATCTTTTGTAACAGGAGACGATGACGATTTCTTTGATTCAGATGCGTTTAGTAATCTATACCTATGGTTAAGCAGGACTAAGGGTGTGCTTGGAGGAGCTGAAACCGCAGAGGAAAAGATAAAGGTTCTTGAAGATTGGCAGTACGACTCTGGGGATAATTTTGTTTCTATATCTTCCGACGGTCAAGAAGTGTTCTTTACGGATATACCAGATAGTGGAAATCCTTTTGGTTCTATTGGTTTAAACTGCACAATAACCCCCTCAAGCGGATATGAAGATGTTCAATACACAATACAAATGTATAGAGAGGGCGTTCTCTGGGCGGAGACATCTAATGTTACTGGAACTAAGGCTGTTTCTTACAGTTCTACTTTCGGATTGGGTAGTTTTTGGAACGATATAAGGTGGAAGTTTATAGTTAGGTCAAATTCTCAGTTTTTATTTACCCCTAGCCTTAATATGTTTGACCTTAGAAGCTCCCCATCAAGAAGTCAGGTTCTTGATTGTAACCCAAGTGTACTTACCGCACAAAGCGAGGTAATAATAAGCGAAGAGATTCCTAAGATGAAAATAATAGACTTTCTATCGGGATTGTTCAATATGTTTAATCTCACCGCTTTCTTTATTGATGATATGAATAGCCCTAATTTCGGCAAAATAAAGGTAATGAAGCTAGATGAGTTCTACACCCCTACCGATACAGGTTCAGATGCATACCCATCAAATATATATGACATAACAAGGTATGTTGATTCTAGTCAGGCTGATGTTGAGGCAACAATTCCATTTAGCGAAATAAACTTTAACTACCAAGAGGGTAAGACGTTGTTGATGAAGCGACATAGCGAGGCGTTTAATAGTGAGTTTGGAGATGAAGAGTTTAGACCAGATGGAGTAGACAGGGGTAAACCATATAATGTTAAAGTTCCATTTGAACACTTTAAGTTTGAGAGATTGTTCGATGACAATTCTTCTGACATAGCTTCTGGCACACCAACAGATATTCAATGGGGGTATTCAGCAGGGGAAAACTTTAAACCACAACCTGAAGCAGACCCAAAGACTGGTAATTACGAACCAGTTTTGACAAAGCCAATGTTGTTTTATGGAATAAACACAACAATAGCAAGTGTTTTTAGGTATATAAATTGGTCTGGCACTTCACACCAAGCTCTTTCAACTTATTGGAGACCATCTAATACAAATGAAACTGGTAGCAATCCAAACTACAATTCACCGTTAGAGTCAGGCACAACAACTTCAACAACAACGAATAAGCTTGTCGATAGTAGTCAGAACTTCTTATCAACAGTTGAGGTAGGGGATTTTGTATCAAACACCACAGATACAACTTTAGCTTTGGTTACTGCTGTTGATAGCAACACAACATTATCATTAAACTTAGACATATTTGTTTCTGGTGAAGATTACAAGGTTTATAGAAAACCTGCCTTTACTTTGAACTTCGATAACGAGGTGGATGAGTGGAATCTTATAGATTACTCTGGAGAAACAAGTTCGTTATTCAGCAAATTCTACCAAACATATATCGAAGATGCTTTTAATGCTAAGAAAAGAATATTTAAACTAACAGCACATTTGCCAAATAGTATATTACTTAACTACAAAATGAATGATAGATTTCAAGTTGGAGACAAGGTGTTTACTATAAACTCAATAAACACAAACCTAAGAACAGGTGAATCTAAACTAGAATTATTAAACGTATTATGATAAAGCAGATTATAGATTTATTGCAAGTATCTGATTGGTATGGCATATCTCACAATATAGACATTGCCAAAGGAATGTATAATGGATGTTCTAATTGGGATGATGTAAAAAAGCAAGTAGAAAGAGTGAAACAATCTAAAGCATACAAGAATGGCTGAACAAAAGATACTTATATCTATAAACATTAACGATAAGGATGCTACTAAGGGGCTTAGTTCTGTTGAGGCTGCTACAAAAAGACTTAACAAGGAGTTGTCTGATGAGGCTAGAGAGCTTGCTGTTGTTAACGAAAATTTGCGTATTGCCAAGCAAAGAAACAAAGAGTATGCTAAGGCTCAGATACAACTAAGCAGTACAAATGATGGTTTTAATAACTCATTAAAAGGAACTAGCGCAGCACTAAAGAAAGGAAGGGCGCAATCTGGTCTTAACAACGCAATCTTACTTGAAACAGGTCGTTTAGCATCAGATGCTAGTTATGGTTTTACAGCGATAGCAAACAACTTATCTCAAGTTGTGTCATTATTTGGTTCGTTTGTAAAAACACAAGGAGGTGTAATTGCATCCTTTAAAGAGTTAGGGAAATCATTAATAGGCTCTGGGGGATTCTTAATTGCAATCCAGCTAATAATCTCTTACGGACCAAAAATATTCGCTTTCTTCGAAAGATTGCTTGGTTTTACAAGGGAAATGAGAGAAGCTTTTGAAGGAGCGTCTAAAACCGTAAGAGATAGTGCTGGTTCTTTTGAAATATACGTTAGGACACTACAAGACACTACAAAGTCTCAAAAGGAACAAAAAGAAGCTATAAAAGCCCTTAATAAAGAGTTTCCTGATTATGTGAAGCAGCTAAAGGATGCTAAATTATCTCTTGACGATGTTGCTAAGCAAACAGAAGAAGCTACAAAAATAACAGACTTGTATAGGGAGGCTATAATTAAGCAGGCTATGTCAAGACAGGCTCAAATAAAAGTAGAAGAGTCTGCTGCTAAAATGGTAGAAATACAAGTTGAAAGGGAGGCTGAAGCAAGAGATAAAGGATATGAGTCTTTAGAGGCAGCCGAGAAAAGGCTTGATGAATTAAACGCCAAGAGAGAAGCATCTAAAAGAAAAAGGCTTGATGCTGACGATGTTCGGGAATCTGATAGGTTAAAAAAGATAATTAACTTAAATCAAGATGAGCTTGACGAAGAGAATAAAAGAATAGATAGTTTACTTCCTTTTATTAATATTGAGAATAAAGAAAGAAAAAAAGTTGGTAAAACAAGAGAGAAGTTGTTTAAGGAATCAAAAGATTTCAATATAAAAGAGCTTGATTTCAGTAAGCAGATACTTAAATCTCAACAGAATTTAAGGAAGTCATTTATAAAAGACGAGTCCTTTAAGATTAACGAAACAGCAAGAGCGCAAAAAGAAGTTCAGGCGTTAAGAAGAGATGACTATATAAAACAGCAAGAAGAAAGGAAAAATAACTTTATAGCTGCCGAAGAAACAAGGCTGAACAACTTCCTTGCAGAAGAAAAAGATAGTGCGAAAAGGGCAGCGGCAACAAAAATATATAACGATGCCGCTAAACAGGCTGAAGATGAATTTTTAGCCGCTAAATCTACCGCTTATGATGCATACAATGCTTATGTAGTAGAAAAAGACAAGGAAACTAAAAAGCTACTAACAGACCAGTCAATAAAAGATGCTCAGGAGCTTCAAGCAGTAAATAGGCAAAAGCTAGATGCTGAAGCGCAGTACAATGATGAATTAGATGGTATTAGAGGGCAATATTCGTTCTTTCAAAATGAGCGAAACATTAAGACCCTTGCGATGGATGTGGAAGCTCAAAAAGCTATTGTTGAATCGCACGCTATTGGAACTGTTGAAAGGGAACAGGCTGAAATAAGATTGTATCAGTTAAAATCAGACCTTAACGCTGCGGAACAGGCGGACGCTGAGCAGAAGTTTGCTTTCTTTAAAGAACAGTATCAAGCTATAACTGGTGCTTTGAGTCAAACATTTGAGGTTTCTGCCGAGAATGAAACTATTGCTTTAGATGAAAGTTACTCAAAAAGAATAGCTGCTGCTGAAGGAGATGCAGAAGCTCAAGAGAGGTTACAAAGGGAACTGGAGGTAAAGAAAGATAAAATAGCGAAAAAGGCATTTGAAAGGAATAAGGCTGTAAGGATTAGCGAGGCTTTAATGACTGTATTTCAAAATGGATTTTTAGCGTATGGCTCTCAGTTATTCCCAGGCGATGTAACATCTCCAGTTAGAGCGGGAATACAACAAGCTATAACTATCGCTGCTGGTTTAGCTAACGTGGCAAATATTGCTCGTCAAAAATATAAGAGTTCAATTAGTAGCGCAGGAGGAGCTTCTGGCTCAAGCGGTAGGGGCACAACAATTCAAGCACCAGACTTTAATGTTGTTGGCGCATCTCAAACATCGCAATTAGCACAAACCGTTGCTGGAGAACAGGCAAAACCAGTAAAAGCATTTGTGGTAGGAAAAGACATTTCAACACAACAAGAATTAGATAGAAATATAACAAACACCGCATCATTCGGTTAATTCAATAGTATGAAGGTAATAGAATTATTTATAGACGAAGAAGGGGAGTTCTCGGGCATTGATGCCATATCAATTGTAGAGCAACCTGCAATAGAAGAGAACTTTGTAGCCCTAAAAGAGGAAATAAAAGTTGAGCTTGCTGACGTTGATAAGGATAAGCGTATTCTTATGGGTGCTGCACTTATACCTAACAAGAAAATATACAGAAGAGATAAAGAAGATGAGTATTATATATACTTCTCTGAAGATACGGTAAGAAGAGCATCAGAACTATTCTTGATGAAAGGAAACCAAAACAAGTCAACTCTTGAGCATCAGGCACAGCTATCAGGAATGTCTGTTGTAGAATCTTGGATAATAGAGGATGAGCAGTATGACAAGTCTCGTAAGTACGGACTAAAAATGCCAGTTGGTACTTGGATGGTATCAATGAAAGTAAACAATGAAGAGGTTTGGAAGGACTACGTTAAGACAGGCAAGGTAAAAGGGTTCTCAATAGAGGGCTACTTTACCGATAAGGTTGCTATGTCAATGATTCAGAAAGAGAATGATGCTGCTGAGGTGCTTTTAGAGATTGCTGATAGCATTGAAGCTGGAAAGTTAAACCTAAAAACATACGGAGACTACGGAAGTGGTGTTAGAAATAACGCCAAGAGAGGTATTGAACTAAACAAGAAGGTGAATAACCGTTGCGCCACCTCTGTGGGGAAAATAAGAGCGCAGCAGCTCAGTAGAGGTGAAAAACTCAGTGTGTCCACGATTAAGAGGATGTATTCTTACCTATCAAGAGCTGAAACATACTATGATGCAGGCGATTCTAAGGCTTGTGGCACAATTTCATACCTATTATGGGGCGGTAAGGCTGGTTTAGCTTGGAGTAGAGGTAAGTTAAGAGAGTTAGGTGAGTTAGACCTATCCTGTGACTGCACAGAGCTGTCTGAAGAGCTTGAATTAGGTTTATACGACAAAACATACTCTGATTACCCAGATGCAGCTAAAAAGAACGCTAAAAAGGCTCTAGCATACTACGACAGCAATAAACCAAGATGTGGAACACCGCAGGCTTGGCAATTCGCCCAATTAATCTCTTCTGGCAAACCACTATCAAGATGTCTTATATCAGAAATGGCATCTTACAATAGATTTGAGAAGAAAAAGGGTGAACCATACAACAAGGGTTGTGGGGGATTACTCTGGGATGCTTGGGGAGGAGAAGAAGGTATTCGCTGGGCAGAAGGTAAGCTAGATGAGATAAATTCAATAGAGTCTAAAATAGATTTAACATCTAAAGAAATAGACGGTAGGCTTGCTTACGACACAAAAGAAGAAGCACTAAAAGTAGCAAAAGATATTGGATGTGAAGGGTTTCATGTTCATAATGTTGAGGGCAAAGATTGGTATATGCCCTGTAAAGAACATAAATTAGCTGAATATGATGACAAGGGAAGAATTAGAAGAAGCGAGAAAGCTCCAAATTCCGATACTCCAAATACTAATCCAAAACGAGGAAGTAAACGCAATCCAAAGGGTGCTGCTGGGAAGTCAAGGGGAGTTACTGTACCCGACAGAGTGTTAAAGTCGTTACAGAAGAAAGCCAGTGATTTTAACGAGAAGTATAAATCTAAAAAGGGATATGGAACTACTGTTGGGCAACTGAAGTCTGTGTACCAGCGAGGAGTTGGCGCATTTCAGACATCCCATAGCCCTAACGTAAAGTCAGCTGAGCAATGGGCGCAAGCTAGAGTAAACGCCTATATATACCTTTTAAAGAACGGTAGACCGCAAAACGCTAAATACACTACCGATTATGATTTACTACCAAAGAAGCACCCTAAATCAAGTAAGAAATGAAAAGTAAAGAAACCGTAGGACAACAAGTACCATCAAACTCAAGAAGAGCTTGCTTATGCAAGGATGGAAGAACATATTCAAGGAGATGCTGTGATGGCACTCTTAGAAGTCAGGGCATAGGAAAAATAAATGCCTAAAAATCTAACAGTACGTTAAGTACTTGTTATTTATCTATAACTATAACTGTTAATTAACATAATATGGAGAGTAAAGCTACAAACATTCTAAATGATATTATGCAAAAACTTTCTGCTATTAGTGAGCCAGAAACTAAAAAGGTTGAGAACATTGAAGTTGCAGCCGAAGAAGTTAATGGGTCTCCAGAAGTAGAAGAAGTTGCATTATCTGAGGATTCTGTTGAAGAAGTTGCTACTGAAAAAGTAGAGACTGCTCCTGAAGCTGAATCAACTGAAGAGGTTGAACTAGCTGAAGAATCTGAAGAAGATAAAGAAGTTACTGAAGTCGAAGAAGATGAGGCGGAAGAGCTAGAAGAAGATTATGTATCTAAACAGGACTTCGATTCTAAAATCGCAGAACTTGAGGATATGATTAAATCTATTAAGGAAGATATGATGGTTGAGTATGATAAAGTAGAAGCTGAAAAAGCTGAACTATCTGCTCAAGTCGAAAAGCTATCTGCTGAACCAGCAGCCGAGCCAATCGCACACGCCCCATCACAAAAAACAGAACAAAAAGAGGTGATTAAATTCGGTCAGAATCGCCCTGCTAACACACTTGACCGAGTGTTTTCTAAATTAAACTAACAAATAAAAAAAGATGAGTACAAGAAATATTCAACTAGACGCAGACAATTCATTAAATAGTCTGACTACAACCTACGCTGGTGAGTTTGCAGGGAAATATATCTCAGCAGCTCTTTTGAGCGGTAAAACTCTTGCAGAAGGAGCTATTACCATAAAGCCAAACGTAAAGTATAAAGAAGTAATCAAAAAAGTTGCTTCTACTGACCTAATCACCGATGCTACTTGTGATTTCACAATTGATGCTGACGTTCTTACATTAACTGAGCGTATTCTTCAGCCAGAAGAGTTCCAAGTTAACCTACAACTATGTAAAAAAGATTTCCGTTCTGACTGGGAAGCTGTACAAATGGGATATTCTACATTTGACAACCTACCTCCAGCATTTTCTGATTTCTTACTAGGGCATGTTGCTGCTAAAGTTGCTGAGAAAACTGAGCAAAACATCTGGGGTGGTGTAAACGCTACTGCTGGTGAGTTTGATGGTTTTACAACTTTAATGGCTGCTGATGCAGATGTGAACGATGCTGCTAACGGAGCTGAAACTTCTTTTACTTCAGGAAACATTGCTACACTTTTAGGAAATGTAGTTGACGCACTTCCTTCTGCTGTTTACGGTAAAGATGACTTGACAATATATGTTCCTACAATTGCATATCAAGCGTATATCCGTTCATTAGGAGGCTTTGGAGCGCAAGGATTAGGTGCTTCTGGTACAGATAGTAAAGGTTCACAATGGTATAACATGGGCAATGCTCTTAGCTTTGAGGGAATCAAAATACAGCTTGCTACTGGAATGCCATCAGACCACATCGTAGCTGGACAGGCGTCTAACTTGTTCTTTGGAACAGGATTGCTTGCTGACCACAACGAAGTAAAAGTTATAGACATGCAAGATATTGACGGAAGTCAAAATGTTCGTGTCGTAATGAGGTTTACTTCTGGTGTACAGTATGGTATTGGTTCTGACCTTGCTCTTCTTACTTTAGCATAATAATTGTTTAACTTAAAAGGGTGGTTAACGCTGCCCTTTTCACTAAAAAAAATATAAATAATGGCTTGTGATTTAACTGGAGGAAGATTAAGACCTTGTAAAGATGCCGTAGGTGGTATAAAAAAGATTCACTTTGTTGATTTCGGAGACTTAGGAACGCTTACAATAGGTTCTGATGACGAGATTACCGATATGAGTGGAACTTTTGATTATTACACTTATGATGTCAAGGGTAATTCTTCCTTAGAAACAAATATTACATCCTCTATGGAGAATGGAACAACATTCTTTGAGCAGGTTGTAAATCTCACACTGTTTAAACTAACTAAAGAGGATAACAAAGAATTGAAACTTATGGCGTATGGTAGACCACACGTTGTTGTTCAGACTTTTGACGATAAATTCTTATTAGTTGGTGCTGATAATGGTGCTGATGTAACTGGTGGTACTGCTGTAACTGGTACTGCTATGGGAGACCTAAATGGATATACACTTACTTTAACTGCAAATGAAATCCGTATGCCATCTTTTGTTGATGGAGGTACTGATGCAAACCCATTCGCAGGTATGACGAGTGCTACTGCTACTGAAGGAACTCAGAGAGACCCTTCATAAATTTAATAGGGGTATAAATTTAAAAGGGGGCTTAATTGCCCCTTTTTTTGTATCTTTGAAACAAATAAAGTCATTGTTATTACTTTAGTATGCGTGTATTAAAAACATCCACAAGTGAACAGACTATTAAGATTGCAGCGAGAAGAGACGTAGTAGGCAATCTTAGTCTTGAGGTTATAAACAAGTCCACTAGAAAGACTGACTCTTACACATCTAGCGTTGAGTGGCAGGAATACAATGTTTCTTGGGAAAACTCAGATGTTAGCTGGGAATCAGGCGGTTTCACATCATCTCAAGGAGATATATTCTTAGAGATAACAAATAAGTATGCGCTTAAAGAGGGTAATTACTACACGTTAAAGTTAACTGATGACAACGGTGAGTTGTACAGAGATGTTATATATTGCACAGACCAAACTGATTACGATAAGTACAACCCTAATAAGAATAAATACACACAAGAGAGTAGCTTTGATGATAGCTATATTATATTATGAAAGACGAAAGCACAATACATATTGTACAGTTAGGTTCTTACTCTAAACCAGAGGTAAAGGAATACTATAACGAGGATTGGGTATCTTACGGAGATGATAATGATTATTTTAATTATCTTATAGATAGATACAACGGAAGTCCTACGAATAACGCAGCTATCAACGGAATATCCGAAATGATTTACGGAAGAGGTCTTGATGCGACTGACAGCAAAGATAAGGAAGCGGAGTATAAGGAAATGAAAGAGCTTCTTAACAAGAATGTTATAAAACGCATAACTCATGATTATAAAATGATGGGTCAGGCTGCGCTTCAAGTTATATACACCAAAGACCGCTCTAAAATTGCTAAAGTAGCACATATACCAGTAGAAACGTTAAGAGCCGAGAAATGCAACTCTAAAGGCGAAATAGAAGGGTATTTCTATCATAGTGATTGGTCTAAATACAGGTCAAGTGATAAACTCACAAGAATACCTGCTTTTGGCACTTCAAAACAATCTATTGAGATATTATATATAAAGCCATATAGAGCTGGTTACAAATACTATTCTCCAGTAGATTATCAAGGAGGTTTACAATATGCCGAACTAGAGGAGGAGATTGCCAACTATCACATAAACAATATTCAGAACGGACTTTCACCTAGTATGCTTATTAACTTTAACAATGGTACTCCAGATGCAGAGCAAAGGGATGCTATTGAAACAAGCATAATGAATAAGTTTAGCGGTAGTTCTAACGCAGGTCGTTTTATACTAGCGTTTAACGACAGTAAAGAGCTTGCTGCAACTATTGAGCCAGTACAGCTATCGGATGCTCACCAGCAATATCAATTCTTATCAGATGAAAGTATGCGTAAGGTAATGGTATCACACCGTATAGTGTCACCTATGCTTGTAGGTATAAAAGACAATACAGGTCTTGGAAATAACGCAGAAGAATTACAGACTGCTTCTGTTCTTATGGACAATACAGTTATAAGACCAATGCAGGTTACAATACTTGATGAACTTGAGAAGATACTTGAGTACAACGGAATAGACCTTGATATCTATTTTAAGACGCTACAACCTCTTGAATTTACTGACTTGACTAATGCTATTAGTGAAGCTGAGATAGAGAAGGAAACAGGCGTTAAAAAGGATATAGAAGAGGAAGTCAAGGAAAAGGTAGAGGAACAAATTGAAAATGTAGAATAAAATGCCATCAGCACTATTTATAAAAAGAAGCGACCTAATAAACAATACGGCACTTAGCGGTAATATAGATACTGATAAGTTTATTCAGTTTATCAAGATAGCCCAAGATATACACGTTCAGAACTATGTAGGTTCAGATTTGTACGACAAAATATCAAATGATATTATAGCAGGAACATTATCTGGAGACTATCTAAACTTAGTAAATGACTACATACAGCCAATGCTTATTCACTTTGCTATGACCGAATACCTACCATTTGCAGCGTACACTATCGCTAATGGCTCTGTTTATAAAAAGGGAGCTGAGAATAGCACTACTGTAAATAAGGATGAGATTGATTCTTTAATTGCAAAGGAGAGAGATTATGCCGAGTATTACACTCAGAGATTTATAGATTACATGAGCTTTAATGCTCCAAGTAAATTCCCTGAATATTACAGCAGTAATAATGAAGATGTTACACCAGATAAAAATGCCTTGTTTAACGGATGGATGCTGTAAGTAAATATAAACCTAAGAAAGATAACGAAAACAAATTGAAGTGTTACTTAAATATTAATACTTCTGGTAATAAAGAAAAAAAGATAAATAATGGCAAGTTTAACAGGCAATAAGATAAAGGACACTTACAAGGGTCTGATAAAGACTACTGATAACGCTGAATTAGGCGCAACCGCAAAAGAGCTTACTGATGGTAACGGTAATGGCTCTGGTGTTACACTAGACAATGCAGGTAACGTAACAGCTACATCCTTTACAGGAGATGGTTCAGGTCTTACTAATTTGCCTAGTGGTGCTGTTTCTTCTGTAAACACACAGACAGGAGATGTTGTATTAGACACAGACGATATTGCAGAAGGTAGTAATGAATATTATACAGATGCTAAAGTAGAGGCTAATAGTGCTGTTGTTGCTAATACTGCAAAGGTAGGAATAACAACAGACCAAGCAAACGAGATAGCTGCCAATACTTTAAAAACAGGCATCACACAAGCCCAAGCAGACGCAATTGTAGACAATACAGCTAAAGTGGGCATAACGCCTACACAAGCATCTGAAATAGCAGCAAACACGCTTAAAACAGGTATTACAACCCAACAAGCTTCTGATATTACTGCTAATAACGCCAAAGTAACTCGCAGACCAATTACAGCAGGTGGCAACACTTTAGAAACATCAGAAAGCCTTACACTTACAGCAGGTAGTAATGTTACAATCACAGAAGCTGATGGTACTGTTACTATTGCCTCAACAGGTGGTGCGGGTAGTATTGATTTAGGCACATCTACAACTACAACTTCTGTTACGGTAACAAATTCAGGTGGTACAGATGCTACTATAAGCGAGGCAAGTAGTTCAGCAGCAGGTGTTATGTCTACTGCACATCACGATAAACTTGATGGTATAGCAGCAGGCGCAGAAGTTAACCCGACAAATACTGATGGTCTATCAGAAGGGTCTAGCAACCTTTACTATACTGAGGCAAGAGTTTCTGCGAACACTAATGTAGTGGCAAATACAGCTAAGATTAGTTTTGATAGCGCAAGCAGCACCAAACTATCAGGTATAGAAGAAGGAGCTGAAGTAAATACAGTAGATAGTGTAAACGGAGCAACAGGAGCGGTATCTCTCGATACATCCGACCTTACAGACGTTGCAGCTACTGCACCAACAAATGGACAAGTATTACAATATAATAGCACATCTTCTAATTACGAGCCTGTAACATTAAGTAGCACAGCACCTGTTGACAGCGTTAACGGACAAACAGGAGCGGTTGTTTTAGACGCTGATGATATTGCTGAAGGCACTACTAACTTGTATTACACAGACGCAAGAGCAGATGCTAGAGTAAACTTACAGACAGGCTCAAACTTAGATTTGTCTAGTAAGAGTACAAGCGATTTAAGTGAGGGTACAAATTTATACTATACTGAAGCAAGGGTTTCGGCTAACACAAGCGTAGCAGCTAATACAGCTAAAACTAGTATGGTACTTGGCACAACAGCAGGTACAGCACTAGAAGGAGATACTGCCTTATTACAATTAGGCACAACATCAACAACAGCTTTAGCAGGTGATACTACAACTATAAGCACCCAACAAGCCTCTGATATTAGTGCTAACAATTTAAAAGTTGGTATCACTACACAGCAGGCATCAGACATTACGGCTAATAACGCAAAAGTAGGCATTACCACACAACAAGCTAGTGATATAACAGCTAACAACGCTAAAGTTAGTATGGTGTTAGGAACGACGGCAGGAACTGCTTTAGAGGGCGATACTCCTTTGCTTCAATTGGGTACTACATCTACAACTGCATTAGCAGGGGATACAGTAATCCCTACAAACAACAATCAACTTACAAACGGAGCAAGTTATATAACAGCATCATCAACTGACACACTAACAAATAAAAGTGGTAGTAATAGTCAATGGACAAATGATGAAAACTACTTAACAGGCAACGAAACGGTAACACTATCAGGAGATATAACAGGAAGTGGTACAACAGCTATTACAGCAAGTATAGTAAATAATGTAGTAGGTGCAGATGAATTAAACGTAAGCGGTAATGGTACATCAGGGCAAGTATTAGCTTCGGATGGAGATGGCACTTTTAGTTGGGTAGATGCAGGTGGTTCGTATACTCCTAATATTGTATCAGGAGCAACAACAGCATCAAAAGATAATTTGTATATCTTTACAGCAAGTGCAACATTAACATTACCTGCAACGCCAAGTGGTGGTGATAGCATAAAAGTATCAAATTTAAGTGGTACAACAACTTGTATAATAGCAAGAAACGGAAGTAATATAATGGCTGATGCGTCAGATATGACTTTAGACAATCAATATGCATCTTTTGAATTAATATATGGCGATGCAACTCGAGGATGGGTTGTAGTCGGTGGTAACTAATAAATATAAACAATGAGTAATTACACAACATTTTTCCCACAAGCAGCAGGTGGTGGTTCAGTAGATATAACAGACCCTGACAAATTACCTAAATTAACCCTTACTAATGAAATAGGAGTTGATTTTTCATATTATGGCAATAGTTGGTATTCGTTATCTTCTAGTGGTTTCGTAAGTACAGGTTATGGACCTCAATGGGGAATTGGAACTTACGATTTTATGTTTGGAACAAATACGCTTTTTCAGGGATATGATGGCGGTATAGTAACGCAAACATCAAACAATACCCAGATTACACTAGCTAACGTAACAGGCAGCGGTGGTTATTTATGTAATATAATAACCCCTGCGGGTGCAGCAGCGACAACACAAGAAATAGAAATTACAATTGATGGTGGTACTGCTAAAACTTATACAATAGATTATAGTTCAAATACGTCAATTGATGATTATGAGCAACGAGTTTTATTAGGCTTTTTCTCAACAGGAGGGTATAGCAGCTCTAATAAACCTAATAATAATGCATCAACAGGAATAACTTGTACAGGTGGTACAGGTAATACTTATAACGACACATCAGTACCTCCAATGCACTATGGTGGTAGTACCACAATGTCTCTTCGGTTATTTACACCACCAGAATTTAAACAATACAATCTACCTAAATTAAGGTTTGAAAGTAGTTTACTAGTAAAAACTAAAACAACATCTTTAGCAGAATTATTTTATAGGTCAAATGCAGGTAAAGCAACTTATTATTTAGATAATCAATTATAGAAATTATGATAATAGAAAACTTAACAAATCCAAGCCAAGAGTTACAAGATGGCGATAAGGTAAAATACACACATCCAAGCGGTGCTATTGAAATAAAAACCTATAACGCACCACAAGAGCCTACGCAAAAAGAAATTGAAAATGAAGAACGTCAATGGAGAGATGCAGAGTTGGAAGATACTGATTGGATAGTATCTGTAACAGACCATCCTAATCACGCTTCTTATTTAGTGTATAGAGAGGAATTAAGAGATTACCCACAACAGGCTGACTTTCCTAACGGAGATAGACCTACAAGACCATAATATGAAAGACGGTTGGCAAATAACGAATGTAACAAGAAGGCAAGAAGATGGTTTTGTCACTAATGTTACTTGTGTATATGCTCAAACAGCTTCAAATCATATTGAGAAAATCAGATATATTATTGCTAATGAGTACAATGGTATTGATGATGCCTTTATTCCCTTTGAAGATTTAACAGAAGATGTTTTATTAGAGTGGTGCTTTGATGTTATGGAAGATGAAAAAGAAGTATTAGAAGATAAAATAGATAACAAACATACCGACTATGTAACTAACAGAGATAAAGAGTTAGAACATATAGACGGATTACCTTACTAAAATGGATTTAAACTCGTTCAAACTTTATATAATAAACCTATCAGCTATTACAGTTAGTACAATGGATATATTAGAAGATAGCCTTAAAATACTTTTATTATTAGTCACTATTGGATACACCGCTCAAAAGTGGTACGAGTTAAAAAAGAAGAAATAAAAAATAATTATTATGAGATACTTTAAATACGAAGAGTTTGATTCACCAGATTTAGAAGGAAGTGGTGAAAAAATGAGTCCTAAATTGCTTTCTATTTTAGATGCAATAAGAGAAATATACGGAAGTCCAATACACATTACTTCTGGATTCAGAACTAAGGAGGCAAATAAAGAGGCTGGCGGAAAAAGAAACTCGTCTCATTTAAAAGGTTTTGCAGCAGACTTAGCTGTAACCGATTCATCGTCTAGGTTTAAACTACTAAACGCCATAAGACTTGTTGGTGTTGGCAGAATAGGTATAGGAAGCAATTTTATACACATAGATGTTGACCCAAGTAAACCAAAAAATGTTATCTGGACTTACTAGATGAAAAAGATACTTAATCTAATAACTGGCGGTCTTATAAAGGACATTGGTGGTGTTATAGATAAGTTAACCACTACTGACGAGGAAAGGCTATTAGCTAAAGAACGTATTCAAAGACTATTAGAGGATGCTGATAAGGATGCTCAAGAGCAGGTTACAGAGCGTTGGAGATATGATATGCAAAGTGATAGCTGGCTGTCGAAGAACATTAGACCGCTTACTTTGGTATTTCTTACGGTTATGTTTACCTTATTGGCATTTACCGATGGAAACATTGGAGAGTTTAGCATACAGAAAGAATATATCCCTATTTTTCAAACATTGCTCATTACCGTATATGGTGCGTACTTTGTTGGGAGAACTTGGGAAAAAAATAAGAAAAGTGCCAAAGAAGATAATTAACATATATACTCCAGACTCTAGGAGTAAAAGACCAAACGTTCACTCTAAGAACGCTTCAGTAGGTCAAAAAGGCTATAAAAAGAAATACAGAGGACAAGGTCGTTAATAACTTCTATGAATTTAATACCCCTTTATGAATTTAATAGGGTATATTTGTAGTGTTCAGGTTATCCCTGTTTTCATTTGTTTCATTTTGTTTCGTAAAGGTGGTAGCTTTTTTAGGTTACCACTTTTTTTGTATATTAGTTGAATGGACATAAACCAGAAAGGTTGTTTTGCAGAATACAAGTTCGCTACAAGAGCTATGGAGAATGGGTTTAAAGTATCTATGCCACTATTAGATGCCTCCGCTTACGATTGTTTAATTGAAAGGCATGGTAAAGTATTTAAGATTCAAGTTAAATACGTTAGTGCTAACAGGCAGAAAGACCCAGAACATAACAACACTAGAGTTACTTTACATAGGGAAGGTGGCGTTTATCCAAAGCATTTATGTGACTTTTTTGCGGTATGGTTTGATGAATATAATGGATTCTTTATCATTCCTAATGTAGAACAGAAAGCAATGCGCCTATCTTTAACCAATAAATACAAAGATAACTTCAATAATTTCGATATTATTTTGTAATGTCAGTTGGAATTTATATATTTGCCCTATGAATATATATGAAAAACTGGTAGACATTCAGGGGAGACTGAAAGCACCTAAAAATCAATATAACAGTTTCGGTAAATATAAATACCGTAATTGTGAGGATATACTGGAAGCAGTAAAACCTCTACTCGTAGAACACAAAGTTGTCTTGACTATTTCCGATAAGGTTATAGAATTAGACAACGGACTTTCTTTTGTTGAATCAACAGCACAATTCAAAGACATTGAAGGTGTTATTGAGGTTTCAGCACAAGCAGGTATTGACCCTAATAGAAAGGGTATGGATGTGGCGCAATGCTTTGGTAGTAGTTCATCTTACGCTAGAAAGTACGCCCTAAATGGTTTATTCTTAATAGATGATACAAAGGATGCCGATTCGACTAACAAACATGAGACTAAATCAAATGCTGTTGCAGATGATATGAGTTGGTTGCCAGATAAAGGTAGCAAGTTTGATAACGCCAAGAAAGCGTTAAACTCAGGAAAAACAATGCAAGACATTAGAAAGCATTATAAAGTAAGTAAAAAAGTAGAACAATTATTAAATACATAAATTATGAATGAAAAGAAGTATGTTGGCACAGGTCGACAAGCACCAAACGGAATGGAGATTGTAAACATCTCTATCGCTGAATCCAAAGTTAAAGACTTTTGGAGTGAATATAACGGAGAGCGTTATTTAAGATTAGGAGTCTCTAAAAAGAAAGAGGCAGACCAGTATGGTAAAACTCATAGTGTTTACATTGACGAGTGGCAACCATCTTCGGACAACAAACCAAAACCAGAACCAGTTAAAGTCGATGATGACTTTCCGTTCTAAATAAACATAGGGGGGTGTAAAAACCCCCTTTTTTTAGCTATGAAAACTAATTACATAAAAGTAGATATGGAAGGTTTAGGCAAATTAAACTTTACCGAAAAGGCAGTATTCTCATATATAAAATCTTTATCAAAGGACAAGGGATATTGTTTTTCGACAAATAAGCATCTGTGTGAGGTTTTCTCTTTAACAGACAGGACTATATATAGAATCTTAAAGAAACTTGAGGAAAACGCCTGTATTAGACGTGAAACGAAGAGTTTAGGTTATGACGGTAAGCAACGTAGAATATACATCAATCCTCAATACAAGCATTAACATGTTACGAAACGATACATGTTATATAAAGAATTATAATATGATACATATTATAAATATTTAATACTCATGTTATAATACGATACATGTTATAATACGTAACATGTTATATAATTGTAAAAAAAACAAAATAAAAACGAGACTACCAAATGTTTGTACAAGAATTTTTAGATTTAGGCGTAGAACCGAAGGGAAATAGTGAAGAACAAAAGGTTAAATGCCCTAAATGCAAGTCTTTAGGTAAGGAGAACTGGAAAGACACTTGCTTATCTATCAACATATTGATGGGCGTATATAATTGCCACAAATGCGGATATAAAGGAACAGTAAAAAAAGCAAAAGAAATGCAACAATACACGAAGCCAATGAAACAATACATAAAACCATCTAAAACAAATATGAAGAGAATCTCTGATAGGGGGCGCAAATTCCTTAACGGAAGGGGCATAACCGATGAGGTTATTGAAAGAAATAAGATTGTATCATCTTCAGATGACAGAAACATTTTCTTTCCTTATATCAAAGATAAAGAACTTGTAAACTACAAGAAGCGAGGTTTAGACGGTAAATTCTTTGCTCAAGCTAAAGATGCAAAACCAATCATATACAACTACGATGGTGTTAAAGGTCAACCAAAGATTGTTATATGCGAAGGAGAGATTGATTCTTTGAGTTGGGAAGTTATCGGAATTCCTTATCACACCTCTGTTAATATGGGTGCGCCCAATGTTGGAGATAAAAGTATTGACAAGAAACTTGAGTGTCTAACAACCTGTTATGATGTTTTTGACGAGGCATCTACTATTTATATTGCTACCGATAATGATGACAATGGTAGGAACTTGCAACAAGAGTTAATTAGACGTTTTGGCGCAGAGAAGTGTAAAATAGTCGATTTAAGACCGTTTAAGGATGCTAATGAGGTATTAGTCAAGGAAGGTGTAGAAAGTCTCCGTAATCGCCTTAAAACGGCTGAAGCGCCCAAAGTAGAGGGTATCTTTGACGTTGATGATGTTGTTGACTCTATGATGGATGGTTTTGAGAACGGTCAAGAAAGAGGTTCAAGTACATACATTCCTCACGTAGATAAGGCTTGGACTTGGAGAATGGGAGAGGTTAATATATGGACAGGATATCAGAATGAAGGAAAGTCTTTGTTATTGAATCAACTTGCTACTGTTAAGGCGTTTCATGATGGCTGGAAGTTTGGAGTGTTCAGTCCTGAGAATATGCCGATGAAAGACTTCTTTAATGACATTGTAGAGATGTATATTGGTAAGAGTGCTGACCCATACTACAAGAATAATCAGATGACTAAAGATGAGTATTATGAGGCAATTGAGTTTGTAAAGAAGCACTTCTTCTTAATATACCCAAGAAAGAACTTTAACTTGGACTCTATATTTGATAGAGCAAAGTTTCTTGTTAAGACAAAAGGCATACGTTCTCTTATCATTGACCCATACAATACGGTACAGCACAAGATGTACAAGGGCGAGCGTGAGGATTTGTATATAAGTCGATTCATGAGTGAGTTAAAGAGATTTGCCATTGAGAATCATATATCTGTAAATTTAGTGGCGCATCAAGTTACACCACAGAAAGATGAAAGTGGCAGGTATTACAAGCCTGATGTGAACAGAATAAAGGGTGGCGGTACGTTTTCAGACAAGGCAGATAATGTGATGTTTGTATGGAGACCTAATCGTGCTTTGGATTTCTCAGATACAAGCGTTATCTTTGGTTCACAAAAGATTAAGAAACAAAAGCTAGTTGGTATTCCGCAGGATGTGGAGGGTATCAATTTTAACATAAGAGAACAAAGGTATTACTTTGATGGGTACACTCCCTTTAAAGATATAGATGTTCAAAGATGCGGAAAAAAGCAAGAGTAGATGCAAACCAAAAAGAAGTAGTAAAACAATTAAGAGATTTAGGCGTTTCAGTCTTACATACCCATCAGTTGGGTAGAGGTGCGCCAGACTTAGTACTAGGTTACAGGAATAGTAATTATATGATTGAGTTGAAAGACGGAAATAAAACAAAGAGTCAACAGAGGTTAACACCTGATGAGGTAAAATTTCAAGAGAGTTGGAATGGTAATTACGCTGTTTGCAATTCGATTGAGCAAATATTAACTTTAATAGATTATGTTGACGAAGGAAGAGTTGTTAGAAAAACTAGCAAATAAATATGATGACTGGTATAATATGGCTATGTCTTTTGACATTTCAAGTGAACAGGCAAAGGAACTTGTTCAGGAGATGTTTGTTAGGATTTTTGACTACGTTAAAGAGCCTCAAAAGATTATGTATAATGATACTGAGGTCAACACCTTTTATATTTACATTACGTTAAGAAATTTATATTATGCGAACACACACACAAGTTGTAAGAAAAATCCAATCGTATTTTCGACAGATAAGATTACGGATGATAATTTTGAGGGAATGTATGAAGATAGCTTGGATTCTATCGAAGAAAAGCAAAAAGAAGAAGCGTTATTTAAGAGAGTTGAAACTCTGGTTGAAGATTGGTATTGGTACGACAAAGGTATCTTTAATCTTTACTATCATAGGGGTATGTCTATGAGGGATATTTCCAGAGAAACAAAGATAAGTTTAAGTAGTATATTTAATACATTGAAGAATGCCAAAGAAGTCATCAGAAAAGAAATCACAAGAAATTAAGTCAACAGGACTTGGAGACACCGTAGAGAAGGTTTTTCGCAAGACTGGCATTGATAAGGTTGCTAAGGCTGTATTGGGAGACGATTGCGGTTGCGACAAGAGACAGGAACTATTAAATGACCTCTTCCCTTACAAGAAGTACAATGCCCCTACTGATGAAGAATTGGATGTTATAGAGTGGTTGTTTACCGATGCTAAGAATACAATTAGCGGAAGCATGGTAAAAGAAGTGTACTCTGTTTACAACAGGATATTCAATGATAAAATAAGACCTACAAATTGCAGCAGTTGCTTCAAGCCTGTAAAGCAGAAACTCCTAAAAATACACAATGAGTTTAATAAGTAATACCTTTAAGGTAGATTTAAGCAGGGGTGAACAGATAGAACACATGGTTCTTGATATGGTAAGACCTAAGTACCCTAAAGCCTACAAAATGGAGGGATACTTTAAGGATTACGATATATATGTTCCTGAAATAAATAAAAGCATAGAGGTTAAGTCGGATGAGAAATCCAAGTACACTAATAACATTGTTGTTGAGGTTGAATTCAATGGTAAACCTTCGGCACTATCAACATCCAAAGCTGATTATTGGGTTTGGCACGATGGTTATTATTTTACTTGGTTCACTATTGACCTTATAAAAAAGTGTATTAAAGACAATATGATACCGCTAAGAACCTTTACTAGCAAGGGGGATACTAAATCTAAAAAGGCTTATTTAGTTAAAAAAGATGTGTTGTATAAATATGCTATAAAACAAAGTGAAGTCAATATATTACTTTAGTATGCCACTAATTAAACCAAAGAAATACGAGAAGCAGAAGGATTTTGTAGTGCGTTGCATAGGCAATGCTAAGATGGCTTCTAAATACAAAGATACCGACAAGAGAATGGCGGTATGTTACACTATATGGAAAGATAACTTTAATCCAAAAAAATAGTTGTATATATAAAAAATAGTATTATATTTGCTATGTCTTTTACGGACACAATAAGTTTTTTCGGTTTACATTTTTATTGTTAAAAGGGGGTCTTAATTGACCCTCTTTTTTTTGTTTATATTTTGTTAATTACTAAATAGTTTGTATATTTGTTTCAAATAATAAGCAAATGGACAAGTTGTTAAGATTTATATTATCCCCCTTAAACTTACTGAAGTTAGTATTTGTAATCATTCTAGTGTTCATATTCTGGATGCTTGAGAGTACTCTAATGATACTACACTATGTTCTTGACACACCCTTGAGATGGGCTTTAAATAAGATAGAGAAGTTAATTAAGTTACTAATAAAACAATTGAAATGAGTAAAACAAATGAGTTATTTCAGAAGATGAGAGAGCGAGGTTCTCTTAACTCTGAGCAGATAGATAGAATGGAAAGAAGCTACCAAGAAGAAATGGAACTTGCCGAGTGGAAGTATTCAGAAGAAGGTAAGAAGAACAGAGAAGAAATTAGATACACGTTAAACAAAGTGTTTGAGGAATTTCATCCAATGCAATTTATAGCACCAGAACTAGCTAAAAGAAGAATAGATGAGTAATCAGATAGTTACACTAGACGGAAAGTTTTGGGATAAAGATTCTATTCTAAAACAAATGGAAGATAGCGATGAGTTCTACTATGAGTACTTAGGCAAGAACGCCTTGAGTAGTAGTAGTGTGAAACTCTTAAACAAATCACCTAAAGCATACGCTAAGTCGTTGAGGTTTGCTAACAAGCGAACAAGTGCTATGACTACTGGATGGCTTTTACACTTGGCAGTATTTGAGCCTGAGAAGTTTGGACATCTTAATTGGATAGATGCCAGTACAAGAAACACTAAGCTATATAAGGAGGCATTTGCCGACAATCCAATGACGTTCCTCAGGAAAGAGTACGAAGAAACAATGAGGCTATCGGATGCTGTTTATAATAACAATGACGCTGCTCAGTTAATCGAAGGATTGGAATATGAGAAACCAGCTATCGGAAACATTATGTTCCTTCCTTTTAGAGGTAAAGCTGATGCGCTCAATGTTGGTAGAGCTATTGTTGACCTTAAAACAACAACAGGTCTTTCGGAAGGTAGCTTTCCTTACAACTGCAAGAAGTATGGTTACGCAAGTCAAGTATTTATTTATTGCAATTTATTTGGCATAGATTATAAAGATTTTGTATTTTTATGCGTAGATAAGGAAACTAAGGACATCGGTATCTATAATGTGAGCGAAGAGTTTTATTATGAAGGAGAACGATTAGTTGATAATGCGGTTAGCGTGTTTAACACTTGGTTTTCTGATGAGCCAAAGAATATAGACCAATATACTATAAAAGGAATATTATGACAATTAGACTAGAAAATAGAGTTAAAAACATAAACTTTAGAGTTAAACCATCGGAGCTTGAGCTTCTAAACAAACGAGCATCAGAATGTGGAATGAGACTGTCTGATTTTATTAGAAAACAAATATTATGACTAATGAGAAAAAAGAAGCTAACACAAGAACAGCGCATAACCGCTTTAGAGAAGGCACTAACCAATGTTTACATAATGGTTCAGGCTTTGATTAAAGAGGATGTAAATAAAGATAAAGATGGGGTATCAACAAGCTAAAGAAGAGTGCCGAGAGGATGTACTGCTCTCACTAAGAGAGGGAATGTTGCTTCTACAAGAAGTTAAGTTCTTAATAGAGTACTTTAAAGATACAGAGCAGTATGAGTGCATACAAGGTGCTATGGAGGCTTATAATGAATATAAAAAAGAATTAGATGGAATTGGAGATAGAATATCTTAAAAGATTAGTAGAGGAAAAGACTGGTGTTAATATGGGTGTTAAGACCAGAAAGAGAGAGGTTATTTTTGCAAGAAGAATGTATTATAAATTGTTTAGGGAGTTTTACAAGAAAACGTCTCTTCACTCAATAGGACAGACATTACCCTTAAAACAGAATCATGCTACTGTATTGCATCAGATAAATGAATTTGAAATAGACTACGCCCAAGACAAGTTGTTCAGGAAGAAGTTTGATTCAATACGTAATGAATTTTGCGGTCTTGCAGGAGAGCCAGAGATTGATTTTGAGGAAGAGAACATGAGGCTTAAACTAGAGGTGTCTGATTTAAAGAAGGACATTGAGAAGCTGAAAGATGATTTGAAGGAAGCTATATCTAATAAAATACAACCGAGAAACCAACAGACAAAGGTTTATTATGCCTCTGAAGGAATAAGCGGTTCAATATACTAATAAGACATGAAACTAAGTAAGAAAACATTTGTAAGGGCGTATGCCTACTTTAAAGACCAATTAGATTTGGCACAACAAAAAGAGGATAACGATGATATGATTATGTATTACAATCAACAGATTGATACATTGATGACTAGGTATTACTCCCAGTAAATCAGGCACTTAAACACTTCGGTATGAACTTTATTATTTAAATATGCCAAGACCAAAGAAGAGAAGTCTAATATCAGACGAGAAGAAAGCTGAATTAGGAATACCGATTAAGCCAAAGCCAGAACCAAAAGAGACCAAACCGCACGTTCCATATTCAGATGGGCGTAGAAACAACGGTGCGATAAAGGGAGTGTCCAGAGGACAAGGGAGAAAGCCTAAAGCCAAAGAGGCAGACATAAAGAACTTTGCGCTAGGTTCGATGAAGAGAGCCTTTGGAAGCGAGAAGAAAGCTTGGGAGGCACTTGCTGAGATGAGTAAGGATTCCTTTGCACACTTACGCTTACTGTGGGAATACAAGTATGGTAAACCAAAAGAGCAGAAGGATATTAACGTGAAGCAAGAGGTAAACATTCCTGTGATATCTTTCTTGCAACCAGAAGATATTATTGATATTGAAGCAACAGAGATAAAGGATGAGGAAAGTAAATCTTAATCCTAAGTACAATCCTCTGTTCAGAGACCCGAGTAGGTACTTTGTAATTACAGGTGGTAGGGGGAGTGGTAAGTCTTTTGGCGTAAATACATTCTTGGTGCTTCTAACATACGAGACGGGGCATCGCATACTGTTTACTCGATATACAATGACTTCGGCATCTATGTCTATTATACCAGAGTTCTTGGAGAAACTTGAACTGATGGGTATAGCAGAGAACTTTACCGTTACAAAGAATGAGATTATAAATAACCTAACAGGAAGCAGCATTCTGTTTAGTGGTATTAAGACTGCGAGTGGAGACCAAACAGCCAAGCTCAAGTCTATTCAAGGCGTTACGACATTTGTCTTGGATGAAGCGGAGGAACTTACAGACGAGGAATCGTTTGAAAAGATAGACTACTCTGTTCGTGCCACTGGGAAGCAGAATCGCTGTATCCTCATTCTAAACCCCACAACTAAACAGCATTGGATATATGAGAGGTTTTTTGAGAATAGAGGCATTACAGACGGTTACAATGGCGTTAAAGAGAACGTAAGCTACATACACACAACCTACCTTGATAACAAGCAACACTTATCTCCATCTTTTGTAGAGCAAGTGGAGGTTATGCAAAAGCGTAGACCAGAGAAGTATAAGCACCAGATATTAGGAGGATGGCTTGAGAAAGCAGAAGGAGTTGTGTTTACTCATTGGGAGATTGGCGATTTCAATAACGAGTATGATACGATATTTGGACTTGATTTCGGATTTTCGGTAGATGCTTCAGTATTAACTGAAATTGCGGTAGATAAGATTAGAAAGACTATCTGGATAAAAGAACACTTCTACAAGGCTGGCTTGTCTACATCTAATATATTTGAGATGTGTAGGAGATTTGCTGGCACTAACTTAATAGTATGCGACAATAGTGAGCCTCGACTCATATCAGAGTTAAAGACTAAAGGACTTAAAAACATTACGCCAACTATTAAAAAGAAAGGTAGCATCTTATCAGGCATCGCTCTTATGCAAGACTACAATATAATAATCGATAAGGACTCTGTGAATTTAATACGAGAGTTTAACAATTATGCTTGGAAGCTGAAGGGTAGCATACCAAGAGATTCTTGGAATCATGGCATTGACGCAAGTCGCTATGCAATTCAATACGCCCTTGAACGTACTGTGCCTAAAGGAATGTATGTGCTGCGTTAACCATAAGGTATACTGCATACCAAATCATTATAGTTACCACACATATAATTGTCCACGCTATTCTTTTCATTCTTGCTCTATTATAGGTTCAACTGATATTATACCCTGCCTGTCAAACTTAACCACAACTTCATTACAACCATTGTCTAAACAGGAGCGTAGGTACTTATTAAATTGCCTCATTGTCATTTTCTACCTCTTTTTGTAAGTTAGCTAACGCTCTCCAAGCTACTTTAGCGGAGTGTCTGATGCCATCGGTATCAACAGTACCTGCTTCAAGTAAGTGCCGAGTAAGAGCGTCTAATTCGTCTCCTGACTTGCTTCTATCCCACGCCAGAGGTTTGTCTGGATTGTGTTGTTGTTGTCCAACGTAAGAACACTTTGCGATTTCTCGAATTGCATCGGGAAAATAATTTAACACTCCTGTAAAGATTGGTGTCTCCTTCCTTGTGAATTTAATAGGGGTTTCTTCCTCTGACAATTCAATACCCCCCTGTGGCAATTCAATACCCTGTTGTTCTTGGGGTACGATTTCGATATCCCCTTCTTCGTTCCATTTATACATATATTTGCCTTTAAATATCATTATACAAAGATAGTAAATATTTTACAAATACTTAACATTGGCTTAACATTGGGTAACATTAGGCTTCGTATGTTTGCATCGAACATTAAAATAAATACAAATGAGAATAATAGAAACAGAAGCATACACATTTAATGAATTGTCAGATGATGCACAAGAAAATGCAGTTAATAACCTTCGTGAAATAAATGTAGAGCATGATTGGTGGGATTGCACATATGAAACATTCAGAGAATTAGGAATACGCATTGAGCATTTTGACTTGGGAAGAAGAAGTGAAATTGGCATTGACCTTATCGAAACGCATCATGAAGTAGCCATAAATATCATTGGTACATTTGGAGAAAATGGCTTGAAGGCAAATGCAGAATACTTCATTGAACAAAGGGATAAATTGGTTAAGGAATTAGGCGAAGGAAACGAAATGTCTGGTTATTCTGTAAAGGAATGTAATGAAGTTGAGTTTGATGAAAGAATGGAAACTATTGAAGGGTATTATTTGAAACAAATAAAAAGAGATGCTCTACATTGGTTAAGGGGGGAATTTGAGTATTTATTGTCTGATGAAAGTATCATTGAAACAATAGAAGCAAATGAATACGAATTTACAAAAGAAGGTAAACTAATATAAATAAATATAAAATGAATAACGAAGTATTAACAACATTAGAGAACTGCAAAGATTATATTGAGCAAATAAAAGACGATGCACTTGCAAAGTATTTGATTAAGGAAATTGAAAGGGTTATGTTAAATGAAATACAGGGGTACGAACAATACACTCCTTCATTTGCACAGGTAATAAAATTCTATAAAGAAACTACCTTTGAGCAACATAATGACTTTTTAAATATCATATACGATAAATTGACGTTCTTTGATGGCAAAACAAGTTATGAAGTAGATGATGAGTACATAATCGGTACAAATGGCACATTCCACCAAATAAACATTAAGTAAGGATAATCATTAACGCAAGGATAATCATTGCATACAAGGATAATCATTGCATATAAATTAACACATAAATAAATACAGATGAAAATATATAAGTATTATGTTTGGATTGGAGGAGTAGCTAATATATTCGACAATATGTTAGATGCTGAAATAGAAAAGATAAAATGGAATGAAAAAGGATATAATGATGTTAAAATAGAAATAAATGAAAGCTAATGAATATAAAAAGGCTTGTCAAGCATGTTGGCACAATAACCATAAGGATAACTTCTTATGTGAAAATTGTGGATTTGATTTTGACTTACAAATAGATATAAATGATTTTGGTTTACCAGAAATAAAAATAAAATAAATTATGATTGAATTAGGTTGTGCAATGTTTTTTCTTGGCGTATTTTTATACTTGACAGGAAAGTAAATTTAATAGATGAGCAATTCAATATATGTGTAATTGCATAGGTATGTAATTTCATAGGTATGTAATTGCATAGGTAGTAATTGCATAGGGCAATTGTATTCGGTTGCCCTGTTGCCCTTATTTAGACTGGATATGGATAAGCACCCATATTTGGATATGTGCCGAAATTATTGTAGTATTCGCACGCATGTTCATATAGTATATAAGCAAATAAACGCTTAACAATTACTTAACAATTTCTTAACATTGGCTTAACATTGGAAACAAAAAAACGTTGCATATTTGTACTAACAAAAACAAATAATAACATAAATTTACAAACATTATGACAGTACACGAAACACAACTTGGAAACTCAATTTTTTACATAAACAAAACAAGAGAGGGTTCTTACAACTACAATAGATATAATAGTAGGATTAATAGACATTATCATTACGACAATCCTCTTGACTATTACAAAGCACTACAAAAAGCAAAAAAGATTTACTTATAAATAATCAGGGGAATCAATCCCCCTATAAAAAAAACAACATGAAAACAAACAACACAAACAACAGAACACAAAAAACGATTGAAACATTCGCTTTAATCATTGCAACAATTTACAGTATTGCAACCGTTATTGGGGTGGGGTATATTCTACTTAACATTGACAAAGTATCATTCAATTTCTAATAACATGAATACACTCGACAAACTAACAAGAAAAGCGGTTCACCTACTTTTATACATCGTACCGTTATACTTAGCCCTTCGCATTATATTAACACAATAAAACAAAACAAAGATGAAAACAGTGTTTAAAAACTACGATTGTGTGCATACATTTGCACAAAGAACAACAAAAACAGGACGTACCTCAAATAACAATATATTTTTTGAGGGGGATAAAATATATTCGTATGGATATCATTATGAGCTTGGGCGTTTCTTAGATGACAAAACTATATTGATAAACGATAAAGGATATTCAAATAGCACCGCCAAACATATAAGTTTGTTAATTGGTGCAACCTCCCAATATAAACAATACTACAAAACAAAAACAGACATACATTTAGTGCATGGTCAAATAATGTACCTAAAAAAGAAACTAGCAAAAGCTAGAAAACCTCAAATGTATATTAGTCAAATTTATAGTTTGTGGAATTCCTTTAACGAATATATAAACGAGCGCAAAAGAAACGAATTAAGAAAATACAAAGAGTACAAAGAGCTCCTATTGTTCGTTGATTCGTTGCAAGAGGAAACGAGCATAGAAGATTTGCGCAATTGGGCAAAAGAAGAAGAAAATAAGAAACGAGAAAAGCAAAAAAAGGAATTAACCAAAAGCCTTGCTAAATTTAGAGCATACGAAAAAGACTATTTTCATATAGGCAATAACGATTATTTGAGGTTATCTAAATGCGCTAAATTCGTTGAAACTTCGCAAGGGGTAAAGATAGATGCTGAAGAGGCAAAGCGTTATTTAAAGCTACTTAAAAGTGGTGCAATAATGCGAGGCGCAAAGATAGGAAATTACACTACAATATCTTTTGACAAACTTCTCCGAATTGGTTGCCACAATATAAGCAAAGAAGAAGTAGAATATATTGACGACCACTTGAGATACTTAAACGAGATAAAACAATTGACGCCACTAACATAAAATAATTAATATGAAAACATACGAAAATACACAAATAAACAATTTAGTTTATCCCTGTAATGTATATGGATACAATGTACAATTTACTGACGGATACGGAAACAAAACGAAGTACCTGAAAATAGATGCTAAACAATTGGAACAAATAAAAAACATACTAACAAGATGAAACCAAAACTATATACACAAAGAAACGAGTTGACAAAATACGCATTATGTTGTGGATACGCCCAAACAAGGAACAACAAAACATTGACGTTTATACATGGGGTTTATAAAGTAGCGTCATTATATGAAGTGAAGTATTTTGATACATTAAAACAGGCAAGAAAATATCTATATACAGGTAAAATTAATTAATCATGAATAGGAATATATTTGAAAATAACTTACGAATAATTAAACAAAGCAAGACAAATCCAACCAAAGAAATAAACCATCTAAACGATAAGGACTTTATTAAGTGGTTGAATAACAACGGTTTGATTAAGTGGTTGAAATAAAAATAGTAGTAAAAGTAGAGTTTTTTTAGTTTGTTTTGTTTAAGAGGGTTGCATCATGCAGCCCTTTTTTTGTACCCATACCAAAAGAATTAACAATAAATTAACACATATTATTTGTGTAGTTAGAAAATTATTTGTACCTTTATAGGTAGGGACTCTCTCTAGTGTCCACCACTCATACCTTATATACCCACTCTCTACCTACTTAACCATTTCCACCTGACATCAATGAATTCAATAGGTATGAATTTAATAGGTGGTATAACATCTATTATTGTGCAATAGAATCGCCCTACAATTCAATACCCATACTTGTGAATTTAATAGGGTATTCGTATATTAGCTATGAATTTAATAGGTATGCCAAAAAGAAAGATAAAACCCATTCCATTGCATTTACAAGACACAGATAAAGCTCGTAAAGCTATCTCTTGGGCATTTAGAAGCTATTTAAGAGCATATCCCGTACCAAGTGGAGATATGTATCATATTGTAGTAGATAATGGCGTAAAGCGTCTTAAATCGCCTCAAACGTACAAAAAAGAAGAATTGACTGAAACTATATGGAACATTTACATAAAATACTACGACAACCATTTAGAAAAAGTAGGTTATGAATCATAACTGGTTACTCATGTTATTATATAATACATGTTATATTATTTACTTAGAGTGTATCATGTTAATATACTTTATAAAGCATAACCTTCTTAAAATGCATATTAAGATACGATACATGTTATTACTCTTTAAGATATATATTATATATATGTGCCATAAAGGCAGGTGCGTAATCAATAAGTACACTTAACAAAACAATTATTATTTAGATATGAAAACCATAGAATTAGAATTATCAGTTCCAACAGCCTTATCAGACATTACGCTTGGGCAATACCAACGATACATGAAAGTGATAGATGATAACGATGGTGATGACAATGCTGGTGAATTTATAACACTAAAGACTATTGAGATATTTTGTAACATCTCTCTAAAGGAAGTACTAAGCATTCCTGCTAAGGATGCCGATAGAGTTCTAACTATAATCAACAAGGCATTTGAAGAGAAGCCTAATCTGATAACTAGGTTTGACTTACTTGGCGTAGATATGGGATTTGAACCCAAGCTAGAGAACATTGCTCTTGGGGCGTATATAGACGTTGAAGATAATATATCTGATTGGCAAAGGATGCATAAAGCTATGGCAGCACTTTACAGACCTGTCAACTTTAGTCAAAAAGATAAATACACAGTAGCGCCCTATGACGCAAGCGAAGAGGTATCAAACCTTATGAAAGAGATGCCCTTAGATGTAGTAATGAGTGCAATGGTTTTTTTTTACGATTTAGGGAAGGAGTTGTTGATAGCTATCCCGAGCTATATACAGAACAATCTGACACAGGAGGAGACTTATCAGCTCAAGCAAACTTTGGCGCAAAATGGGGTTGGTATCAATCAATCTACGGACTTGCTGGAGGAGACATTCTCAAGTTTGATGCAGTTACCGAACTTCCAATATTCAAGTGCCTTAACTTCCTAACCTTTGATAAAGAGAAAAACGAAATAGAAGCAGCAATGATAAAGAAAGCATATAAGAGATGAGAGAGTTTTATGATTTAATGGACAAGATTTACACCTACCTAAACGGTAGTCCAAGTGTAACCACAGTAACCTTTGGCAATATATTCGATGTTGACTTAGCTAAACAAACGCTGTTCCCATTGGCGCACGTTAACGTACAGAACGTATCGTTTTCAGAACATACAATGACTTTCTCTATTCAGGTAATATGTATGGATATTGTAGACGCCTCTAAGGATGATAAACTAGCAACGGACTCAGTTCCGTACAAAGGGCTAGATAATAGGGCAGATGTGCTAAACACACAACTTACGGTAATCAATGGATTGCAAAGCTCACTTAGAAGAGGTGGTCTTAATGATGTAGACTACGTTCTAACATCAGATGCAACTGCCACGCTATTTGAAGATAGATTTGAGAATCTGCTTTCTGGATGGGCATTAGACTTATCCATTGAGATTCCCAATACAGATATGAGACTTATAAATTCAACAGGAGACGGTTGTAGGTAATGGATATTAGATTCAAAAATACAGAGGAATACATAAAATCATTTGCCGAGAGCAAACTGGTTCAGTATTTCCTTGAGTCGTATGAGACTGTAAGAAGCAGGGGATTTGGAGGAAGTTCTCAGGTTCGCTCTAGTGGTGCAGGTGGCGAGTCTTTGAATGTAAAAGTAGAAAACAAAGGTCTTGATATAAACTTATATGGCAATTCCTACCTAGAAGCTGTTGACGAAGGAACAGAACCGTTCTCACCTCCGCCAGAAGCTATAATAAATTGGTTGCAAACAAAGCCAGTTACACTTACAGACTTTAAGACGGGCGGAGAACTAGATAGAACTCCAGCCAACCTAAGAAGCGTTGCGTACAAAATAGGTGAAGCTATATCACTTAGAGGTATCGCACCAGCAAACTACATAAAAGAAGTTGTAGAAAAAGGGTTTGATGAGATATTAAATGGAATTTCAGAACCACTTCACGAGGATGTAGAAACTAAAATGGATATGATATTAACAAAAGCAGGTTATGTCAGGCAAGGAGATAACTGGGTATTGAAAACAAAATAGAAAACTATGGCAAATATATTATTACGTTCACCTCAGTACAAAACTGTGAGTAGTGGAGCTTCCGCAAAGCTAACTATAACTATTGATGGCACACTTAGATACACAATAATCAAAAACGCTATAAACAGTAGAGTTGTATTTGAAATATCAGAACTGTGTAGAGATTACATAGAACACTCTTTTACGCAATCTAACCCATCAGAAACAATAACCATTACCACACAAAGGTTTTCATATACTGAAGCTAATGGTGGAGGCACAGAAACTTCTTTAGACCCAACCCCAGTCACAGATATAGGATATGATGGATACGAATTGTTTACAGAAGGTGTAAACCCAACAATAAGCACATCACAAATACCACTACAATCTAATACGGATATTTACTTGCCACCAAGTACTGCTTCTTATATACCTGTGAATTATGGCGATGGTTCTTTTGAGACATCAGCAGCAGCAACAGACGGAACTAAATACTATATACCTAGCCCATCAGACCCACAATATACTTTTACAATACGCACAATATGCGACACAAAGTTTGGTTCATCTAAGATTACCTTTGTAAATAAATTCGGTGCGCTACAAGAAATGTACTTCTTCCATAAGTCCTCAGAAGAGATAACCACGACTAGCGAAAGCTACAAGAGAAATATATTTGACTACGCCAATACTAATTACAGTAGTACCGACCATCAGATGCAGAAATTTAATACTAATGCCACAAAGAAAACAACACTAAACACGCCTTTTGTTACAGAGCAATTTAATGAAGCAATAGAAGAGTTAATGCTTAGTGAGTATGTATGGCTAACTCAGGGAAGCGTAACTCATCCTGTTACACCATCTACAAAATCACTAAAATTCAAAACATCTGTAAACGACAAGTTAGTTCAATACACTATTGAATTCAACCACACTTCAAGTGTAATAAACAACGTTAGATAATGAATAAAGTTTTATTGTACATAAAGGATTCTGATGGCACTTTTCAAGAGGTTGACCTGTTTGGAGATGAAACTATAACCGTAACATCTAAGATACAAGATATACGAGATATAGCTAAAATATTTACCGACTTCTCTCAATCCTTTACGCTTCCAGCGTCAAAGAAGAACAATAAAATATTTAAGCACTTCTACAACTACAATATATCAGAAGGTGCATTTGATGCTAGAAAAAAGGTTGATGCGATAATAGATGTAAATTATATACCATTCAGGCAAGGAAAAGTGTTTCTGAATGGTGTTAAGATGAAGGATAACGTACCCATCTCATATAATGTTACGTTCTTCGGAAATACTGTTACACTAAAAGACTCTTTGGGTGATGACGAGTTAAGTCAGCTTAACTTTTCTCAATTTAATCATTCTTACGGTACGGATGAAGTTAGAGACGGTCTTACAACTGGTATTAACTTTAGCGGTAACACTACTTCCGTAATATACCCTTTAATAAGCCACACTAAAAGACTTTACTTTGACTCAAGAAATAGCGGAGGACACAGTCTTGATGGAAACCTTCATTGGCAAAGCACAGGAGGAGGAAGTAATAACTCAGATTTAGCTTTAGAATATACAGACCTCAAGCCAGCTATAAAGGCAAAAGAAATTATAAATGCCATCGAAGATAACCCAAAATACAACATATCTTTTGTAACAGGAGACGATGACGATTTCTTTGATTCAGATGCGTTTAGTAATCTATACCTATGGTTAAGCAGGACTAAGGGTGTGCTTGGAGGAGCTGAAACCGCAGAGGAAAAGATAAAGGTTCTTGAAGATTGGCAGTACGACTCTGGGGATAATTTTGTTTCTATATCTTCCGACGGTCAAGAAGTGTTCTTTACGGATATACCAGATAGTGGAAATCCTTTTGGTTCTATTGGTTTAAACTGCACAATAACCCCCTCAAGCGGATATGAAGATGTTCAATACACAATACAAATGTATAGAGAGGGCGTTCTCTGGGCGGAGACATCTAATGTTACTGGAACTAAGGCTGTTTCTTACAGTTCTACTTTCGGATTGGGTAGTTTTTGGAACGATATAAGGTGGAAGTTTATAGTTAGGTCAAATTCTCAGTTTTTATTTACCCCTAGCCTTAATATGTTTGACCTTAGAAGCTCCCCATCAAGAAGTCAGGTTCTTGATTGTAACCCAAGTGTACTTACCGCACAAAGCGAGGTAATAATAAGCGAAGAGATTCCTAAGATGAAAATAATAGACTTTCTATCGGGATTGTTCAATATGTTTAATCTCACCGCTTTCTTTATTGATGATATGAATAGCCCTAATTTCGGCAAAATAAAGGTAATGAAGCTAGATGAGTTCTACACCCCTACCGATACAGGTTCAGATGCATACCCATCAAATATATATGACATAACAAGGTATGTTGATTCTAGTCAGGCTGATGTTGAGGCAACAATTCCATTTAGCGAAATAAACTTTAACTACCAAGAGGGTAAGACGTTGTTGATGAAGCGACATAGCGAGGCGTTTAATAGTGAGTTTGGAGATGAAGAGTTTAGACCAGATGGAGTAGACAGGGGTAAACCATATAATGTTAAAGTTCCATTTGAACACTTTAAGTTTGAGAGATTGTTCGATGACAATTCTTCTGACATAGCTTCTGGCACACCAACAGATATTCAATGGGGGTATTCAGCAGGGGAAAACTTTAAACCACAACCTGAAGCAGACCCAAAGACTGGTAATTACGAACCAGTTTTGACAAAGCCAATGTTGTTTTATGGAATAAACACAACAATAGCAAGTGTTTTTAGGTATATAAATTGGTCTGGCACTTCACACCAAGCTCTTTCAACTTATTGGAGACCATCTAATACAAATGAAACTGGTAGCAATCCAAACTACAATTCACCGTTAGAGTCAGGCACAACAACTTCAACAACAACGAATAAGCTTGTCGATAGTAGTCAGAACTTCTTATCAACAGTTGAGGTAGGGGATTTTGTATCAAACACCACAGATACAACTTTAGCTTTGGTTACTGCTGTTGATAGCAACACAACATTATCATTAAACTTAGACATATTTGTTTCTGGTGAAGATTACAAGGTTTATAGAAAACCTGCCTTTACTTTGAACTTCGATAACGAGGTGGATGAGTGGAATCTTATAGATTACTCTGGAGAAACAAGTTCGTTATTCAGCAAATTCTACCAAACATATATCGAAGATGCTTTTAATGCTAAGAAAAGAATATTTAAACTAACAGCACATTTGCCAAATAGTATATTACTTAACTACAAAATGAATGATAGATTTCAAGTTGGAGACAAGGTGTTTACTATAAACTCAATAAACACAAACCTAAGAACAGGTGAATCTAAACTAGAATTATTAAACGTATTATGATAAAGCAGATTATAGATTTATTGCAAGTATCTGATTGGTATGGCATATCTCACAATATAGACATTGCCAAAGGAATGTATAATGGATGTTCTAATTGGGATGATGTAAAAAAGCAAGTAGAAAGAGTGAAACAATCTAAAGCATACAAGAATGGCTGAACAAAAGATACTTATATCTATAAACATTAACGATAAGGATGCTACTAAGGGGCTTAGTTCTGTTGAGGCTGCTACAAAAAGACTTAACAAGGAGTTGTCTGATGAGGCTAGAGAGCTTGCTGTTGTTAACGAAAATTTGCGTATTGCCAAGCAAAGAAACAAAGAGTATGCTAAGGCTCAGATACAACTAAGCAGTACAAATGATGGTTTTAATAACTCATTAAAAGGAACTAGCGCAGCACTAAAGAAAGGAAGGGCGCAATCTGGTCTTAACAACGCAATCTTACTTGAAACAGGTCGTTTAGCATCAGATGCTAGTTATGGTTTTACAGCGATAGCAAACAACTTATCTCAAGTTGTGTCATTATTTGGTTCGTTTGTAAAAACACAAGGAGGTGTAATTGCATCCTTTAAAGAGTTAGGGAAATCATTAATAGGCTCTGGGGGATTCTTAATTGCAATCCAGCTAATAATCTCTTACGGACCAAAAATATTCGCTTTCTTCGAAAGATTGCTTGGTTTTACAAGGGAAATGAGAGAAGCTTTTGAAGGAGCGTCTAAAACCGTAAGAGATAGTGCTGGTTCTTTTGAAATATACGTTAGGACACTACAAGACACTACAAAGTCTCAAAAGGAACAAAAAGAAGCTATAAAAGCCCTTAATAAAGAGTTTCCTGATTATGTGAAGCAGCTAAAGGATGCTAAATTATCTCTTGACGATGTTGCTAAGCAAACAGAAGAAGCTACAAAAATAACAGACTTGTATAGGGAGGCTATAATTAAGCAGGCTATGTCAAGACAGGCTCAAATAAAAGTAGAAGAGTCTGCTGCTAAAATGGTAGAAATACAAGTTGAAAGGGAGGCTGAAGCAAGAGATAAAGGATATGAGTCTTTAGAGGCAGCCGAGAAAAGGCTTGATGAATTAAACGCCAAGAGAGAAGCATCTAAAAGAAAAAGGCTTGATGCTGACGATGTTCGGGAATCTGATAGGTTAAAAAAGATAATTAACTTAAATCAAGATGAGCTTGACGAAGAGAATAAAAGAATAGATAGTTTACTTCCTTTTATTAATATTGAGAATAAAGAAAGAAAAAAAGTTGGTAAAACAAGAGAGAAGTTGTTTAAGGAATCAAAAGATTTCAATATAAAAGAGCTTGATTTCAGTAAGCAGATACTTAAATCTCAACAGAATTTAAGGAAGTCATTTATAAAAGACGAGTCCTTTAAGATTAACGAAACAGCAAGAGCGCAAAAAGAAGTTCAGGCGTTAAGAAGAGATGACTATATAAAACAGCAAGAAGAAAGGAAAAATAACTTTATAGCTGCCGAAGAAACAAGGCTGAACAACTTCCTTGCAGAAGAAAAAGATAGTGCGAAAAGGGCAGCGGCAACAAAAATATATAACGATGCCGCTAAACAGGCTGAAGATGAATTTTTAGCCGCTAAATCTACCGCTTATGATGCATACAATGCTTATGTAGTAGAAAAAGACAAGGAAACTAAAAAGCTACTAACAGACCAGTCAATAAAAGATGCTCAGGAGCTTCAAGCAGTAAATAGGCAAAAGCTAGATGCTGAAGCGCAGTACAATGATGAATTAGATGGTATTAGAGGGCAATATTCGTTCTTTCAAAATGAGCGAAACATTAAGACCCTTGCGATGGATGTGGAAGCTCAAAAAGCTATTGTTGAATCGCACGCTATTGGAACTGTTGAAAGGGAACAGGCTGAAATAAGATTGTATCAGTTAAAATCAGACCTTAACGCTGCGGAACAGGCGGACGCTGAGCAGAAGTTTGCTTTCTTTAAAGAACAGTATCAAGCTATAACTGGTGCTTTGAGTCAAACATTTGAGGTTTCTGCCGAGAATGAAACTATTGCTTTAGATGAAAGTTACTCAAAAAGAATAGCTGCTGCTGAAGGAGATGCAGAAGCTCAAGAGAGGTTACAAAGGGAACTGGAGGTAAAGAAAGATAAAATAGCGAAAAAGGCATTTGAAAGGAATAAGGCTGTAAGGATTAGCGAGGCTTTAATGACTGTATTTCAAAATGGATTTTTAGCGTATGGCTCTCAGTTATTCCCAGGCGATGTAACATCTCCAGTTAGAGCGGGAATACAACAAGCTATAACTATCGCTGCTGGTTTAGCTAACGTGGCAAATATTGCTCGTCAAAAATATAAGAGTTCAATTAGTAGCGCAGGAGGAGCTTCTGGCTCAAGCGGTAGGGGCACAACAATTCAAGCACCAGACTTTAATGTTGTTGGCGCATCTCAAACATCGCAATTAGCACAAACCGTTGCTGGAGAACAGGCAAAACCAGTAAAAGCATTTGTGGTAGGAAAAGACATTTCAACACAACAAGAATTAGATAGAAATATAACAAACACCGCATCATTCGGTTAATTCAATAGTATGAAGGTAATAGAATTATTTATAGACGAAGAAGGGGAGTTCTCGGGCATTGATGCCATATCAATTGTAGAGCAACCTGCAATAGAAGAGAACTTTGTAGCCCTAAAAGAGGAAATAAAAGTTGAGCTTGCTGACGTTGATAAGGATAAGCGTATTCTTATGGGTGCTGCACTTATACCTAACAAGAAAATATACAGAAGAGATAAAGAAGATGAGTATTATATATACTTCTCTGAAGATACGGTAAGAAGAGCATCAGAACTATTCTTGATGAAAGGAAACCAAAACAAGTCAACTCTTGAGCATCAGGCACAGCTATCAGGAATGTCTGTTGTAGAATCTTGGATAATAGAGGATGAGCAGTATGACAAGTCTCGTAAGTACGGACTAAAAATGCCAGTTGGTACTTGGATGGTATCAATGAAAGTAAACAATGAAGAGGTTTGGAAGGACTACGTTAAGACAGGCAAGGTAAAAGGGTTCTCAATAGAGGGCTACTTTACCGATAAGGTTGCTATGTCAATGATTCAGAAAGAGAATGATGCTGCTGAGGTGCTTTTAGAGATTGCTGATAGCATTGAAGCTGGAAAGTTAAACCTAAAAACATACGGAGACTACGGAAGTGGTGTTAGAAATAACGCCAAGAGAGGTATTGAACTAAACAAGAAGGTGAATAACCGTTGCGCCACCTCTGTGGGGAAAATAAGAGCGCAGCAGCTCAGTAGAGGTGAAAAACTCAGTGTGTCCACGATTAAGAGGATGTATTCTTACCTATCAAGAGCTGAAACATACTATGATGCAGGCGATTCTAAGGCTTGTGGCACAATTTCATACCTATTATGGGGCGGTAAGGCTGGTTTAGCTTGGAGTAGAGGTAAGTTAAGAGAGTTAGGTGAGTTAGACCTATCCTGTGACTGCACAGAGCTGTCTGAAGAGCTTGAATTAGGTTTATACGACAAAACATACTCTGATTACCCAGATGCAGCTAAAAAGAACGCTAAAAAGGCTCTAGCATACTACGACAGCAATAAACCAAGATGTGGAACACCGCAGGCTTGGCAATTCGCCCAATTAATCTCTTCTGGCAAACCACTATCAAGATGTCTTATATCAGAAATGGCATCTTACAATAGATTTGAGAAGAAAAAGGGTGAACCATACAACAAGGGTTGTGGGGGATTACTCTGGGATGCTTGGGGAGGAGAAGAAGGTATTCGCTGGGCAGAAGGTAAGCTAGATGAGATAAATTCAATAGAGTCTAAAATAGATTTAACATCTAAAGAAATAGACGGTAGGCTTGCTTACGACACAAAAGAAGAAGCACTAAAAGTAGCAAAAGATATTGGATGTGAAGGGTTTCATGTTCATAATGTTGAGGGCAAAGATTGGTATATGCCCTGTAAAGAACATAAATTAGCTGAATATGATGACAAGGGAAGAATTAGAAGAAGCGAGAAAGCTCCAAATTCCGATACTCCAAATACTAATCCAAAACGAGGAAGTAAACGCAATCCAAAGGGTGCTGCTGGGAAGTCAAGGGGAGTTACTGTACCCGACAGAGTGTTAAAGTCGTTACAGAAGAAAGCCAGTGATTTTAACGAGAAGTATAAATCTAAAAAGGGATATGGAACTACTGTTGGGCAACTGAAGTCTGTGTACCAGCGAGGAGTTGGCGCATTTCAGACATCCCATAGCCCTAACGTAAAGTCAGCTGAGCAATGGGCGCAAGCTAGAGTAAACGCCTATATATACCTTTTAAAGAACGGTAGACCGCAAAACGCTAAATACACTACCGATTATGATTTACTACCAAAGAAGCACCCTAAATCAAGTAAGAAATGAAAAGTAAAGAAACCGTAGGACAACAAGTACCATCAAACTCAAGAAGAGCTTGCTTATGCAAGGATGGAAGAACATATTCAAGGAGATGCTGTGATGGCACTCTTAGAAGTCAGGGCATAGGAAAAATAAATGCCTAAAAATCTAACAGTACGTTAAGTACTTGTTATTTATCTATAACTATAACTGTTAATTAACATAATATGGAGAGTAAAGCTACAAACATTCTAAATGATATTATGCAAAAACTTTCTGCTATTAGTGAGCCAGAAACTAAAAAGGTTGAGAACATTGAAGTTGCAGCCGAAGAAGTTAATGGGTCTCCAGAAGTAGAAGAAGTTGCATTATCTGAGGATTCTGTTGAAGAAGTTGCTACTGAAAAAGTAGAGACTGCTCCTGAAGCTGAATCAACTGAAGAGGTTGAACTAGCTGAAGAATCTGAAGAAGATAAAGAAGTTACTGAAGTCGAAGAAGATGAGGCGGAAGAGCTAGAAGAAGATTATGTATCTAAACAGGACTTCGATTCTAAAATCGCAGAACTTGAGGATATGATTAAATCTATTAAGGAAGATATGATGGTTGAGTATGATAAAGTAGAAGCTGAAAAAGCTGAACTATCTGCTCAAGTCGAAAAGCTATCTGCTGAACCAGCAGCCGAGCCAATCGCACACGCCCCATCACAAAAAACAGAACAAAAAGAGGTGATTAAATTCGGTCAGAATCGCCCTGCTAACACACTTGACCGAGTGTTTTCTAAATTAAACTAACAAATAAAAAAAGATGAGTACAAGAAATATTCAACTAGACGCAGACAATTCATTAAATAGTCTGACTACAACCTACGCTGGTGAGTTTGCAGGGAAATATATCTCAGCAGCTCTTTTGAGCGGTAAAACTCTTGCAGAAGGAGCTATTACCATAAAGCCAAACGTAAAGTATAAAGAAGTAATCAAAAAAGTTGCTTCTACTGACCTAATCACCGATGCTACTTGTGATTTCACAATTGATGCTGACGTTCTTACATTAACTGAGCGTATTCTTCAGCCAGAAGAGTTCCAAGTTAACCTACAACTATGTAAAAAAGATTTCCGTTCTGACTGGGAAGCTGTACAAATGGGATATTCTACATTTGACAACCTACCTCCAGCATTTTCTGATTTCTTACTAGGGCATGTTGCTGCTAAAGTTGCTGAGAAAACTGAGCAAAACATCTGGGGTGGTGTAAACGCTACTGCTGGTGAGTTTGATGGTTTTACAACTTTAATGGCTGCTGATGCAGATGTGAACGATGCTGCTAACGGAGCTGAAACTTCTTTTACTTCAGGAAACATTGCTACACTTTTAGGAAATGTAGTTGACGCACTTCCTTCTGCTGTTTACGGTAAAGATGACTTGACAATATATGTTCCTACAATTGCATATCAAGCGTATATCCGTTCATTAGGAGGCTTTGGAGCGCAAGGATTAGGTGCTTCTGGTACAGATAGTAAAGGTTCACAATGGTATAACATGGGCAATGCTCTTAGCTTTGAGGGAATCAAAATACAGCTTGCTACTGGAATGCCATCAGACCACATCGTAGCTGGACAGGCGTCTAACTTGTTCTTTGGAACAGGATTGCTTGCTGACCACAACGAAGTAAAAGTTATAGACATGCAAGATATTGACGGAAGTCAAAATGTTCGTGTCGTAATGAGGTTTACTTCTGGTGTACAGTATGGTATTGGTTCTGACCTTGCTCTTCTTACTTTAGCATAATAATTGTTTAACTTAAAAGGGTGGTTAACGCTGCCCTTTTCACTAAAAAAAATATAAATAATGGCTTGTGATTTAACTGGAGGAAGATTAAGACCTTGTAAAGATGCCGTAGGTGGTATAAAAAAGATTCACTTTGTTGATTTCGGAGACTTAGGAACGCTTACAATAGGTTCTGATGACGAGATTACCGATATGAGTGGAACTTTTGATTATTACACTTATGATGTCAAGGGTAATTCTTCCTTAGAAACAAATATTACATCCTCTATGGAGAATGGAACAACATTCTTTGAGCAGGTTGTAAATCTCACACTGTTTAAACTAACTAAAGAGGATAACAAAGAATTGAAACTTATGGCGTATGGTAGACCACACGTTGTTGTTCAGACTTTTGACGATAAATTCTTATTAGTTGGTGCTGATAATGGTGCTGATGTAACTGGTGGTACTGCTGTAACTGGTACTGCTATGGGAGACCTAAATGGATATACACTTACTTTAACTGCAAATGAAATCCGTATGCCATCTTTTGTTGATGGAGGTACTGATGCAAACCCATTCGCAGGTATGACGAGTGCTACTGCTACTGAAGGAACTCAGAGAGACCCTTCATAAATTTAATAGGGGTATAAATTTAAAAGGGGGCTTAATTGCCCCTTTTTTTGTATCTTTGAAACAAATAAAGTCATTGTTATTACTTTAGTATGCGTGTATTAAAAACATCCACAAGTGAACAGACTATTAAGATTGCAGCGAGAAGAGACGTAGTAGGCAATCTTAGTCTTGAGGTTATAAACAAGTCCACTAGAAAGACTGACTCTTACACATCTAGCGTTGAGTGGCAGGAATACAATGTTTCTTGGGAAAACTCAGATGTTAGCTGGGAATCAGGCGGTTTCACATCATCTCAAGGAGATATATTCTTAGAGATAACAAATAAGTATGCGCTTAAAGAGGGTAATTACTACACGTTAAAGTTAACTGATGACAACGGTGAGTTGTACAGAGATGTTATATATTGCACAGACCAAACTGATTACGATAAGTACAACCCTAATAAGAATAAATACACACAAGAGAGTAGCTTTGATGATAGCTATATTATATTATGAAAGACGAAAGCACAATACATATTGTACAGTTAGGTTCTTACTCTAAACCAGAGGTAAAGGAATACTATAACGAGGATTGGGTATCTTACGGAGATGATAATGATTATTTTAATTATCTTATAGATAGATACAACGGAAGTCCTACGAATAACGCAGCTATCAACGGAATATCCGAAATGATTTACGGAAGAGGTCTTGATGCGACTGACAGCAAAGATAAGGAAGCGGAGTATAAGGAAATGAAAGAGCTTCTTAACAAGAATGTTATAAAACGCATAACTCATGATTATAAAATGATGGGTCAGGCTGCGCTTCAAGTTATATACACCAAAGACCGCTCTAAAATTGCTAAAGTAGCACATATACCAGTAGAAACGTTAAGAGCCGAGAAATGCAACTCTAAAGGCGAAATAGAAGGGTATTTCTATCATAGTGATTGGTCTAAATACAGGTCAAGTGATAAACTCACAAGAATACCTGCTTTTGGCACTTCAAAACAATCTATTGAGATATTATATATAAAGCCATATAGAGCTGGTTACAAATACTATTCTCCAGTAGATTATCAAGGAGGTTTACAATATGCCGAACTAGAGGAGGAGATTGCCAACTATCACATAAACAATATTCAGAACGGACTTTCACCTAGTATGCTTATTAACTTTAACAATGGTACTCCAGATGCAGAGCAAAGGGATGCTATTGAAACAAGCATAATGAATAAGTTTAGCGGTAGTTCTAACGCAGGTCGTTTTATACTAGCGTTTAACGACAGTAAAGAGCTTGCTGCAACTATTGAGCCAGTACAGCTATCGGATGCTCACCAGCAATATCAATTCTTATCAGATGAAAGTATGCGTAAGGTAATGGTATCACACCGTATAGTGTCACCTATGCTTGTAGGTATAAAAGACAATACAGGTCTTGGAAATAACGCAGAAGAATTACAGACTGCTTCTGTTCTTATGGACAATACAGTTATAAGACCAATGCAGGTTACAATACTTGATGAACTTGAGAAGATACTTGAGTACAACGGAATAGACCTTGATATCTATTTTAAGACGCTACAACCTCTTGAATTTACTGACTTGACTAATGCTATTAGTGAAGCTGAGATAGAGAAGGAAACAGGCGTTAAAAAGGATATAGAAGAGGAAGTCAAGGAAAAGGTAGAGGAACAAATTGAAAATGTAGAATAAAATGCCATCAGCACTATTTATAAAAAGAAGCGACCTAATAAACAATACGGCACTTAGCGGTAATATAGATACTGATAAGTTTATTCAGTTTATCAAGATAGCCCAAGATATACACGTTCAGAACTATGTAGGTTCAGATTTGTACGACAAAATATCAAATGATATTATAGCAGGAACATTATCTGGAGACTATCTAAACTTAGTAAATGACTACATACAGCCAATGCTTATTCACTTTGCTATGACCGAATACCTACCATTTGCAGCGTACACTATCGCTAATGGCTCTGTTTATAAAAAGGGAGCTGAGAATAGCACTACTGTAAATAAGGATGAGATTGATTCTTTAATTGCAAAGGAGAGAGATTATGCCGAGTATTACACTCAGAGATTTATAGATTACATGAGCTTTAATGCTCCAAGTAAATTCCCTGAATATTACAGCAGTAATAATGAAGATGTTACACCAGATAAAAATGCCTTGTTTAACGGATGGATGCTGTAAGTAAATATAAACCTAAGAAAGATAACGAAAACAAATTGAAGTGTTACTTAAATATTAATACTTCTGGTAATAAAGAAAAAAAGATAAATAATGGCAAGTTTAACAGGCAATAAGATAAAGGACACTTACAAGGGTCTGATAAAGACTACTGATAACGCTGAATTAGGCGCAACCGCAAAAGAGCTTACTGATGGTAACGGTAATGGCTCTGGTGTTACACTAGACAATGCAGGTAACGTAACAGCTACATCCTTTACAGGAGATGGTTCAGGTCTTACTAATTTGCCTAGTGGTGCTGTTTCTTCTGTAAACACACAGACAGGAGATGTTGTATTAGACACAGACGATATTGCAGAAGGTAGTAATGAATATTATACAGATGCTAAAGTAGAGGCTAATAGTGCTGTTGTTGCTAATACTGCAAAGGTAGGAATAACAACAGACCAAGCAAACGAGATAGCTGCCAATACTTTAAAAACAGGCATCACACAAGCCCAAGCAGACGCAATTGTAGACAATACAGCTAAAGTGGGCATAACGCCTACACAAGCATCTGAAATAGCAGCAAACACGCTTAAAACAGGTATTACAACCCAACAAGCTTCTGATATTACTGCTAATAACGCCAAAGTAACTCGCAGACCAATTACAGCAGGTGGCAACACTTTAGAAACATCAGAAAGCCTTACACTTACAGCAGGTAGTAATGTTACAATCACAGAAGCTGATGGTACTGTTACTATTGCCTCAACAGGTGGTGCGGGTAGTATTGATTTAGGCACATCTACAACTACAACTTCTGTTACGGTAACAAATTCAGGTGGTACAGATGCTACTATAAGCGAGGCAAGTAGTTCAGCAGCAGGTGTTATGTCTACTGCACATCACGATAAACTTGATGGTATAGCAGCAGGCGCAGAAGTTAACCCGACAAATACTGATGGTCTATCAGAAGGGTCTAGCAACCTTTACTATACTGAGGCAAGAGTTTCTGCGAACACTAATGTAGTGGCAAATACAGCTAAGATTAGTTTTGATAGCGCAAGCAGCACCAAACTATCAGGTATAGAAGAAGGAGCTGAAGTAAATACAGTAGATAGTGTAAACGGAGCAACAGGAGCGGTATCTCTCGATACATCCGACCTTACAGACGTTGCAGCTACTGCACCAACAAATGGACAAGTATTACAATATAATAGCACATCTTCTAATTACGAGCCTGTAACATTAAGTAGCACAGCACCTGTTGACAGCGTTAACGGACAAACAGGAGCGGTTGTTTTAGACGCTGATGATATTGCTGAAGGCACTACTAACTTGTATTACACAGACGCAAGAGCAGATGCTAGAGTAAACTTACAGACAGGCTCAAACTTAGATTTGTCTAGTAAGAGTACAAGCGATTTAAGTGAGGGTACAAATTTATACTATACTGAAGCAAGGGTTTCGGCTAACACAAGCGTAGCAGCTAATACAGCTAAAACTAGTATGGTACTTGGCACAACAGCAGGTACAGCACTAGAAGGAGATACTGCCTTATTACAATTAGGCACAACATCAACAACAGCTTTAGCAGGTGATACTACAACTATAAGCACCCAACAAGCCTCTGATATTAGTGCTAACAATTTAAAAGTTGGTATCACTACACAGCAGGCATCAGACATTACGGCTAATAACGCAAAAGTAGGCATTACCACACAACAAGCTAGTGATATAACAGCTAACAACGCTAAAGTTAGTATGGTGTTAGGAACGACGGCAGGAACTGCTTTAGAGGGCGATACTCCTTTGCTTCAATTGGGTACTACATCTACAACTGCATTAGCAGGGGATACAGTAATCCCTACAAACAACAATCAACTTACAAACGGAGCAAGTTATATAACAGCATCATCAACTGACACACTAACAAATAAAAGTGGTAGTAATAGTCAATGGACAAATGATGAAAACTACTTAACAGGCAACGAAACGGTAACACTATCAGGAGATATAACAGGAAGTGGTACAACAGCTATTACAGCAAGTATAGTAAATAATGTAGTAGGTGCAGATGAATTAAACGTAAGCGGTAATGGTACATCAGGGCAAGTATTAGCTTCGGATGGAGATGGCACTTTTAGTTGGGTAGATGCAGGTGGTTCGTATACTCCTAATATTGTATCAGGAGCAACAACAGCATCAAAAGATAATTTGTATATCTTTACAGCAAGTGCAACATTAACATTACCTGCAACGCCAAGTGGTGGTGATAGCATAAAAGTATCAAATTTAAGTGGTACAACAACTTGTATAATAGCAAGAAACGGAAGTAATATAATGGCTGATGCGTCAGATATGACTTTAGACAATCAATATGCATCTTTTGAATTAATATATGGCGATGCAACTCGAGGATGGGTTGTAGTCGGTGGTAACTAATAAATATAAACAATGAGTAATTACACAACATTTTTCCCACAAGCAGCAGGTGGTGGTTCAGTAGATATAACAGACCCTGACAAATTACCTAAATTAACCCTTACTAATGAAATAGGAGTTGATTTTTCATATTATGGCAATAGTTGGTATTCGTTATCTTCTAGTGGTTTCGTAAGTACAGGTTATGGACCTCAATGGGGAATTGGAACTTACGATTTTATGTTTGGAACAAATACGCTTTTTCAGGGATATGATGGCGGTATAGTAACGCAAACATCAAACAATACCCAGATTACACTAGCTAACGTAACAGGCAGCGGTGGTTATTTATGTAATATAATAACCCCTGCGGGTGCAGCAGCGACAACACAAGAAATAGAAATTACAATTGATGGTGGTACTGCTAAAACTTATACAATAGATTATAGTTCAAATACGTCAATTGATGATTATGAGCAACGAGTTTTATTAGGCTTTTTCTCAACAGGAGGGTATAGCAGCTCTAATAAACCTAATAATAATGCATCAACAGGAATAACTTGTACAGGTGGTACAGGTAATACTTATAACGACACATCAGTACCTCCAATGCACTATGGTGGTAGTACCACAATGTCTCTTCGGTTATTTACACCACCAGAATTTAAACAATACAATCTACCTAAATTAAGGTTTGAAAGTAGTTTACTAGTAAAAACTAAAACAACATCTTTAGCAGAATTATTTTATAGGTCAAATGCAGGTAAAGCAACTTATTATTTAGATAATCAATTATAGAAATTATGATAATAGAAAACTTAACAAATCCAAGCCAAGAGTTACAAGATGGCGATAAGGTAAAATACACACATCCAAGCGGTGCTATTGAAATAAAAACCTATAACGCACCACAAGAGCCTACGCAAAAAGAAATTGAAAATGAAGAACGTCAATGGAGAGATGCAGAGTTGGAAGATACTGATTGGATAGTATCTGTAACAGACCATCCTAATCACGCTTCTTATTTAGTGTATAGAGAGGAATTAAGAGATTACCCACAACAGGCTGACTTTCCTAACGGAGATAGACCTACAAGACCATAATATGAAAGACGGTTGGCAAATAACGAATGTAACAAGAAGGCAAGAAGATGGTTTTGTCACTAATGTTACTTGTGTATATGCTCAAACAGCTTCAAATCATATTGAGAAAATCAGATATATTATTGCTAATGAGTACAATGGTATTGATGATGCCTTTATTCCCTTTGAAGATTTAACAGAAGATGTTTTATTAGAGTGGTGCTTTGATGTTATGGAAGATGAAAAAGAAGTATTAGAAGATAAAATAGATAACAAACATACCGACTATGTAACTAACAGAGATAAAGAGTTAGAACATATAGACGGATTACCTTACTAAAATGGATTTAAACTCGTTCAAACTTTATATAATAAACCTATCAGCTATTACAGTTAGTACAATGGATATATTAGAAGATAGCCTTAAAATACTTTTATTATTAGTCACTATTGGATACACCGCTCAAAAGTGGTACGAGTTAAAAAAGAAGAAATAAAAAATAATTATTATGAGATACTTTAAATACGAAGAGTTTGATTCACCAGATTTAGAAGGAAGTGGTGAAAAAATGAGTCCTAAATTGCTTTCTATTTTAGATGCAATAAGAGAAATATACGGAAGTCCAATACACATTACTTCTGGATTCAGAACTAAGGAGGCAAATAAAGAGGCTGGCGGAAAAAGAAACTCGTCTCATTTAAAAGGTTTTGCAGCAGACTTAGCTGTAACCGATTCATCGTCTAGGTTTAAACTACTAAACGCCATAAGACTTGTTGGTGTTGGCAGAATAGGTATAGGAAGCAATTTTATACACATAGATGTTGACCCAAGTAAACCAAAAAATGTTATCTGGACTTACTAGATGAAAAAGATACTTAATCTAATAACTGGCGGTCTTATAAAGGACATTGGTGGTGTTATAGATAAGTTAACCACTACTGACGAGGAAAGGCTATTAGCTAAAGAACGTATTCAAAGACTATTAGAGGATGCTGATAAGGATGCTCAAGAGCAGGTTACAGAGCGTTGGAGATATGATATGCAAAGTGATAGCTGGCTGTCGAAGAACATTAGACCGCTTACTTTGGTATTTCTTACGGTTATGTTTACCTTATTGGCATTTACCGATGGAAACATTGGAGAGTTTAGCATACAGAAAGAATATATCCCTATTTTTCAAACATTGCTCATTACCGTATATGGTGCGTACTTTGTTGGGAGAACTTGGGAAAAAAATAAGAAAAGTGCCAAAGAAGATAATTAACATATATACTCCAGACTCTAGGAGTAAAAGACCAAACGTTCACTCTAAGAACGCTTCAGTAGGTCAAAAAGGCTATAAAAAGAAATACAGAGGACAAGGTCGTTAATAACTTCTATGAATTTAATACCCCTTTATGAATTTAATAGGGTATATTTGTAGTGTTCAGGTTATCCCTGTTTTCATTTGTTTCATTTTGTTTCGTAAAGGTGGTAGCTTTTTTAGGTTACCACTTTTTTTGTATATTAGTTGAATGGACATAAACCAGAAAGGTTGTTTTGCAGAATACAAGTTCGCTACAAGAGCTATGGAGAATGGGTTTAAAGTATCTATGCCACTATTAGATGCCTCCGCTTACGATTGTTTAATTGAAAGGCATGGTAAAGTATTTAAGATTCAAGTTAAATACGTTAGTGCTAACAGGCAGAAAGACCCAGAACATAACAACACTAGAGTTACTTTACATAGGGAAGGTGGCGTTTATCCAAAGCATTTATGTGACTTTTTTGCGGTATGGTTTGATGAATATAATGGATTCTTTATCATTCCTAATGTAGAACAGAAAGCAATGCGCCTATCTTTAACCAATAAATACAAAGATAACTTCAATAATTTCGATATTATTTTGTAATGTCAGTTGGAATTTATATATTTGCCCTATGAATATATATGAAAAACTGGTAGACATTCAGGGGAGACTGAAAGCACCTAAAAATCAATATAACAGTTTCGGTAAATATAAATACCGTAATTGTGAGGATATACTGGAAGCAGTAAAACCTCTACTCGTAGAACACAAAGTTGTCTTGACTATTTCCGATAAGGTTATAGAATTAGACAACGGACTTTCTTTTGTTGAATCAACAGCACAATTCAAAGACATTGAAGGTGTTATTGAGGTTTCAGCACAAGCAGGTATTGACCCTAATAGAAAGGGTATGGATGTGGCGCAATGCTTTGGTAGTAGTTCATCTTACGCTAGAAAGTACGCCCTAAATGGTTTATTCTTAATAGATGATACAAAGGATGCCGATTCGACTAACAAACATGAGACTAAATCAAATGCTGTTGCAGATGATATGAGTTGGTTGCCAGATAAAGGTAGCAAGTTTGATAACGCCAAGAAAGCGTTAAACTCAGGAAAAACAATGCAAGACATTAGAAAGCATTATAAAGTAAGTAAAAAAGTAGAACAATTATTAAATACATAAATTATGAATGAAAAGAAGTATGTTGGCACAGGTCGACAAGCACCAAACGGAATGGAGATTGTAAACATCTCTATCGCTGAATCCAAAGTTAAAGACTTTTGGAGTGAATATAACGGAGAGCGTTATTTAAGATTAGGAGTCTCTAAAAAGAAAGAGGCAGACCAGTATGGTAAAACTCATAGTGTTTACATTGACGAGTGGCAACCATCTTCGGACAACAAACCAAAACCAGAACCAGTTAAAGTCGATGATGACTTTCCGTTCTAAATAAACATAGGGGGGTGTAAAAACCCCCTTTTTTTAGCTATGAAAACTAATTACATAAAAGTAGATATGGAAGGTTTAGGCAAATTAAACTTTACCGAAAAGGCAGTATTCTCATATATAAAATCTTTATCAAAGGACAAGGGATATTGTTTTTCGACAAATAAGCATCTGTGTGAGGTTTTCTCTTTAACAGACAGGACTATATATAGAATCTTAAAGAAACTTGAGGAAAACGCCTGTATTAGACGTGAAACGAAGAGTTTAGGTTATGACGGTAAGCAACGTAGAATATACATCAATCCTCAATACAAGCATTAACATGTTACGAAACGATACATGTTATATAAAGAATTATAATATGATACATATTATAAATATTTAATACTCATGTTATAATACGATACATGTTATAATACGTAACATGTTATATAATTGTAAAAAAAACAAAATAAAAACGAGACTACCAAATGTTTGTACAAGAATTTTTAGATTTAGGCGTAGAACCGAAGGGAAATAGTGAAGAACAAAAGGTTAAATGCCCTAAATGCAAGTCTTTAGGTAAGGAGAACTGGAAAGACACTTGCTTATCTATCAACATATTGATGGGCGTATATAATTGCCACAAATGCGGATATAAAGGAACAGTAAAAAAAGCAAAAGAAATGCAACAATACACGAAGCCAATGAAACAATACATAAAACCATCTAAAACAAATATGAAGAGAATCTCTGATAGGGGGCGCAAATTCCTTAACGGAAGGGGCATAACCGATGAGGTTATTGAAAGAAATAAGATTGTATCATCTTCAGATGACAGAAACATTTTCTTTCCTTATATCAAAGATAAAGAACTTGTAAACTACAAGAAGCGAGGTTTAGACGGTAAATTCTTTGCTCAAGCTAAAGATGCAAAACCAATCATATACAACTACGATGGTGTTAAAGGTCAACCAAAGATTGTTATATGCGAAGGAGAGATTGATTCTTTGAGTTGGGAAGTTATCGGAATTCCTTATCACACCTCTGTTAATATGGGTGCGCCCAATGTTGGAGATAAAAGTATTGACAAGAAACTTGAGTGTCTAACAACCTGTTATGATGTTTTTGACGAGGCATCTACTATTTATATTGCTACCGATAATGATGACAATGGTAGGAACTTGCAACAAGAGTTAATTAGACGTTTTGGCGCAGAGAAGTGTAAAATAGTCGATTTAAGACCGTTTAAGGATGCTAATGAGGTATTAGTCAAGGAAGGTGTAGAAAGTCTCCGTAATCGCCTTAAAACGGCTGAAGCGCCCAAAGTAGAGGGTATCTTTGACGTTGATGATGTTGTTGACTCTATGATGGATGGTTTTGAGAACGGTCAAGAAAGAGGTTCAAGTACATACATTCCTCACGTAGATAAGGCTTGGACTTGGAGAATGGGAGAGGTTAATATATGGACAGGATATCAGAATGAAGGAAAGTCTTTGTTATTGAATCAACTTGCTACTGTTAAGGCGTTTCATGATGGCTGGAAGTTTGGAGTGTTCAGTCCTGAGAATATGCCGATGAAAGACTTCTTTAATGACATTGTAGAGATGTATATTGGTAAGAGTGCTGACCCATACTACAAGAATAATCAGATGACTAAAGATGAGTATTATGAGGCAATTGAGTTTGTAAAGAAGCACTTCTTCTTAATATACCCAAGAAAGAACTTTAACTTGGACTCTATATTTGATAGAGCAAAGTTTCTTGTTAAGACAAAAGGCATACGTTCTCTTATCATTGACCCATACAATACGGTACAGCACAAGATGTACAAGGGCGAGCGTGAGGATTTGTATATAAGTCGATTCATGAGTGAGTTAAAGAGATTTGCCATTGAGAATCATATATCTGTAAATTTAGTGGCGCATCAAGTTACACCACAGAAAGATGAAAGTGGCAGGTATTACAAGCCTGATGTGAACAGAATAAAGGGTGGCGGTACGTTTTCAGACAAGGCAGATAATGTGATGTTTGTATGGAGACCTAATCGTGCTTTGGATTTCTCAGATACAAGCGTTATCTTTGGTTCACAAAAGATTAAGAAACAAAAGCTAGTTGGTATTCCGCAGGATGTGGAGGGTATCAATTTTAACATAAGAGAACAAAGGTATTACTTTGATGGGTACACTCCCTTTAAAGATATAGATGTTCAAAGATGCGGAAAAAAGCAAGAGTAGATGCAAACCAAAAAGAAGTAGTAAAACAATTAAGAGATTTAGGCGTTTCAGTCTTACATACCCATCAGTTGGGTAGAGGTGCGCCAGACTTAGTACTAGGTTACAGGAATAGTAATTATATGATTGAGTTGAAAGACGGAAATAAAACAAAGAGTCAACAGAGGTTAACACCTGATGAGGTAAAATTTCAAGAGAGTTGGAATGGTAATTACGCTGTTTGCAATTCGATTGAGCAAATATTAACTTTAATAGATTATGTTGACGAAGGAAGAGTTGTTAGAAAAACTAGCAAATAAATATGATGACTGGTATAATATGGCTATGTCTTTTGACATTTCAAGTGAACAGGCAAAGGAACTTGTTCAGGAGATGTTTGTTAGGATTTTTGACTACGTTAAAGAGCCTCAAAAGATTATGTATAATGATACTGAGGTCAACACCTTTTATATTTACATTACGTTAAGAAATTTATATTATGCGAACACACACACAAGTTGTAAGAAAAATCCAATCGTATTTTCGACAGATAAGATTACGGATGATAATTTTGAGGGAATGTATGAAGATAGCTTGGATTCTATCGAAGAAAAGCAAAAAGAAGAAGCGTTATTTAAGAGAGTTGAAACTCTGGTTGAAGATTGGTATTGGTACGACAAAGGTATCTTTAATCTTTACTATCATAGGGGTATGTCTATGAGGGATATTTCCAGAGAAACAAAGATAAGTTTAAGTAGTATATTTAATACATTGAAGAATGCCAAAGAAGTCATCAGAAAAGAAATCACAAGAAATTAAGTCAACAGGACTTGGAGACACCGTAGAGAAGGTTTTTCGCAAGACTGGCATTGATAAGGTTGCTAAGGCTGTATTGGGAGACGATTGCGGTTGCGACAAGAGACAGGAACTATTAAATGACCTCTTCCCTTACAAGAAGTACAATGCCCCTACTGATGAAGAATTGGATGTTATAGAGTGGTTGTTTACCGATGCTAAGAATACAATTAGCGGAAGCATGGTAAAAGAAGTGTACTCTGTTTACAACAGGATATTCAATGATAAAATAAGACCTACAAATTGCAGCAGTTGCTTCAAGCCTGTAAAGCAGAAACTCCTAAAAATACACAATGAGTTTAATAAGTAATACCTTTAAGGTAGATTTAAGCAGGGGTGAACAGATAGAACACATGGTTCTTGATATGGTAAGACCTAAGTACCCTAAAGCCTACAAAATGGAGGGATACTTTAAGGATTACGATATATATGTTCCTGAAATAAATAAAAGCATAGAGGTTAAGTCGGATGAGAAATCCAAGTACACTAATAACATTGTTGTTGAGGTTGAATTCAATGGTAAACCTTCGGCACTATCAACATCCAAAGCTGATTATTGGGTTTGGCACGATGGTTATTATTTTACTTGGTTCACTATTGACCTTATAAAAAAGTGTATTAAAGACAATATGATACCGCTAAGAACCTTTACTAGCAAGGGGGATACTAAATCTAAAAAGGCTTATTTAGTTAAAAAAGATGTGTTGTATAAATATGCTATAAAACAAAGTGAAGTCAATATATTACTTTAGTATGCCACTAATTAAACCAAAGAAATACGAGAAGCAGAAGGATTTTGTAGTGCGTTGCATAGGCAATGCTAAGATGGCTTCTAAATACAAAGATACCGACAAGAGAATGGCGGTATGTTACACTATATGGAAAGATAACTTTAATCCAAAAAAATAGTTGTATATATAAAAAATAGTATTATATTTGCTATGTCTTTTACGGACACAATAAGTTTTTTCGGTTTACATTTTTATTGTTAAAAGGGGGTCTTAATTGACCCTCTTTTTTTTGTTTATATTTTGTTAATTACTAAATAGTTTGTATATTTGTTTCAAATAATAAGCAAATGGACAAGTTGTTAAGATTTATATTATCCCCCTTAAACTTACTGAAGTTAGTATTTGTAATCATTCTAGTGTTCATATTCTGGATGCTTGAGAGTACTCTAATGATACTACACTATGTTCTTGACACACCCTTGAGATGGGCTTTAAATAAGATAGAGAAGTTAATTAAGTTACTAATAAAACAATTGAAATGAGTAAAACAAATGAGTTATTTCAGAAGATGAGAGAGCGAGGTTCTCTTAACTCTGAGCAGATAGATAGAATGGAAAGAAGCTACCAAGAAGAAATGGAACTTGCCGAGTGGAAGTATTCAGAAGAAGGTAAGAAGAACAGAGAAGAAATTAGATACACGTTAAACAAAGTGTTTGAGGAATTTCATCCAATGCAATTTATAGCACCAGAACTAGCTAAAAGAAGAATAGATGAGTAATCAGATAGTTACACTAGACGGAAAGTTTTGGGATAAAGATTCTATTCTAAAACAAATGGAAGATAGCGATGAGTTCTACTATGAGTACTTAGGCAAGAACGCCTTGAGTAGTAGTAGTGTGAAACTCTTAAACAAATCACCTAAAGCATACGCTAAGTCGTTGAGGTTTGCTAACAAGCGAACAAGTGCTATGACTACTGGATGGCTTTTACACTTGGCAGTATTTGAGCCTGAGAAGTTTGGACATCTTAATTGGATAGATGCCAGTACAAGAAACACTAAGCTATATAAGGAGGCATTTGCCGACAATCCAATGACGTTCCTCAGGAAAGAGTACGAAGAAACAATGAGGCTATCGGATGCTGTTTATAATAACAATGACGCTGCTCAGTTAATCGAAGGATTGGAATATGAGAAACCAGCTATCGGAAACATTATGTTCCTTCCTTTTAGAGGTAAAGCTGATGCGCTCAATGTTGGTAGAGCTATTGTTGACCTTAAAACAACAACAGGTCTTTCGGAAGGTAGCTTTCCTTACAACTGCAAGAAGTATGGTTACGCAAGTCAAGTATTTATTTATTGCAATTTATTTGGCATAGATTATAAAGATTTTGTATTTTTATGCGTAGATAAGGAAACTAAGGACATCGGTATCTATAATGTGAGCGAAGAGTTTTATTATGAAGGAGAACGATTAGTTGATAATGCGGTTAGCGTGTTTAACACTTGGTTTTCTGATGAGCCAAAGAATATAGACCAATATACTATAAAAGGAATATTATGACAATTAGACTAGAAAATAGAGTTAAAAACATAAACTTTAGAGTTAAACCATCGGAGCTTGAGCTTCTAAACAAACGAGCATCAGAATGTGGAATGAGACTGTCTGATTTTATTAGAAAACAAATATTATGACTAATGAGAAAAAAGAAGCTAACACAAGAACAGCGCATAACCGCTTTAGAGAAGGCACTAACCAATGTTTACATAATGGTTCAGGCTTTGATTAAAGAGGATGTAAATAAAGATAAAGATGGGGTATCAACAAGCTAAAGAAGAGTGCCGAGAGGATGTACTGCTCTCACTAAGAGAGGGAATGTTGCTTCTACAAGAAGTTAAGTTCTTAATAGAGTACTTTAAAGATACAGAGCAGTATGAGTGCATACAAGGTGCTATGGAGGCTTATAATGAATATAAAAAAGAATTAGATGGAATTGGAGATAGAATATCTTAAAAGATTAGTAGAGGAAAAGACTGGTGTTAATATGGGTGTTAAGACCAGAAAGAGAGAGGTTATTTTTGCAAGAAGAATGTATTATAAATTGTTTAGGGAGTTTTACAAGAAAACGTCTCTTCACTCAATAGGACAGACATTACCCTTAAAACAGAATCATGCTACTGTATTGCATCAGATAAATGAATTTGAAATAGACTACGCCCAAGACAAGTTGTTCAGGAAGAAGTTTGATTCAATACGTAATGAATTTTGCGGTCTTGCAGGAGAGCCAGAGATTGATTTTGAGGAAGAGAACATGAGGCTTAAACTAGAGGTGTCTGATTTAAAGAAGGACATTGAGAAGCTGAAAGATGATTTGAAGGAAGCTATATCTAATAAAATACAACCGAGAAACCAACAGACAAAGGTTTATTATGCCTCTGAAGGAATAAGCGGTTCAATATACTAATAAGACATGAAACTAAGTAAGAAAACATTTGTAAGGGCGTATGCCTACTTTAAAGACCAATTAGATTTGGCACAACAAAAAGAGGATAACGATGATATGATTATGTATTACAATCAACAGATTGATACATTGATGACTAGGTATTACTCCCAGTAAATCAGGCACTTAAACACTTCGGTATGAACTTTATTATTTAAATATGCCAAGACCAAAGAAGAGAAGTCTAATATCAGACGAGAAGAAAGCTGAATTAGGAATACCGATTAAGCCAAAGCCAGAACCAAAAGAGACCAAACCGCACGTTCCATATTCAGATGGGCGTAGAAACAACGGTGCGATAAAGGGAGTGTCCAGAGGACAAGGGAGAAAGCCTAAAGCCAAAGAGGCAGACATAAAGAACTTTGCGCTAGGTTCGATGAAGAGAGCCTTTGGAAGCGAGAAGAAAGCTTGGGAGGCACTTGCTGAGATGAGTAAGGATTCCTTTGCACACTTACGCTTACTGTGGGAATACAAGTATGGTAAACCAAAAGAGCAGAAGGATATTAACGTGAAGCAAGAGGTAAACATTCCTGTGATATCTTTCTTGCAACCAGAAGATATTATTGATATTGAAGCAACAGAGATAAAGGATGAGGAAAGTAAATCTTAATCCTAAGTACAATCCTCTGTTCAGAGACCCGAGTAGGTACTTTGTAATTACAGGTGGTAGGGGGAGTGGTAAGTCTTTTGGCGTAAATACATTCTTGGTGCTTCTAACATACGAGACGGGGCATCGCATACTGTTTACTCGATATACAATGACTTCGGCATCTATGTCTATTATACCAGAGTTCTTGGAGAAACTTGAACTGATGGGTATAGCAGAGAACTTTACCGTTACAAAGAATGAGATTATAAATAACCTAACAGGA